>PJUI01000042.1_pt1 | contig 259576 bp, 243 predicted proteins | sample 1512201 | NCBI WGS metagenome assembly PJUI01 (sample SAMN08177670, study PRJNA422409) | Feces metagenome, whole genome shotgun sequencing project. | isolation source: Chicken feces (2) enriched on wood chips | host: Gallus gallus | place: USA: Madison | collected 2015-01-15
CCTTGTCGTTTAATAGTGACTCCTTGTCAATCATACTCTTATAAAGTTAATAAATAAAAAATGCGAAGTCCTTTTAAACTCCGCATTTCTATAACTTACACACTTTATGAGACAGTGTCCAAAAATTCATAAACGATCCAATCATTTAGAATTTTACGACAAAATTTTATTTCAACATAAAGATCCTGCTTACAAGGGCCATGATTATGAAGAATTACTCCCTTTTGTCGATCCATGTATCATACTTAAACTCACAGATAATTTTTTAATTAAGCATAATATCCTCAGTAGGATAGCGTGTTATATTTTCTCATTAAATAGTTCAGAGCTAATACTAGATTTTGATTCTGATGTGACAGAATTTATTTCGGAATTATCATTAGTGGGATCTGACAGTATATTCTATAAATTAATATTAAATTGCCTTTTCTCAACGTCCTATAATCATGCTTTTTTAGAATTATACAGATTAGTAGAAAGGCTCTTCCCGATTACCTATCTTCAAGAGTTTCATACAAAATCAAATAGTCAATTATCCTTCTTAGAATTTACTTCAGAACTTGAAAAAGTTACTAGTTGGAGGCCTAAGGAAGAAGAAGCTGTTGAGAAAATTTTTGACAGCTCAAAACAATTAACTACTCAGTATTTCCAAGATTTTCATGATACATCTCCGGAATTTAAAGATCAAAATCATTTTAACTTTTTTTATCAACTTAGAAACTCAATAGTTCATTTTAGAGCTAGTCATTCAGAGATTTCTCTGGAGCCAAAACAATGGAATTTGCTATTTCTAGCAACACTAGTTTTAATTGACGAACATTATAGTATTTATAACAATATCCTACAAGAAAAACGTGAGGTAGATTAAATTTACCTCACGCTTCTATAAGTACTCCGACAAACACAAAAAACTTGAATATTAAATGTGCTTTTAGCTCCTGCATATTCAGCTCCAAACAAGCGCCGATGAAATTTATACATTTGACTAATAATAACATACAAAAAATCAACAATGCTATTTATTCAAAGGGATAGAGGAAAAGAGTTTTTTGTTTATTCCGTTCAGGATAGATTAATGGAAAGAGGTATTAAATTTCGACCTATTAAACCAGGCTCTCCACATCTCAATGGAAAGGTAGAAAGAACACAGCGAACCGATCTTGATGAATCTTATTCCACAGTTGATATCAAAGATCCTGACCTACCAAACCTACTATCACAATGGCAATTTTATTATGCACAGAACAACCCCGTTGGGATAGATGATCTCTATCTCCTTACGCACAGATCTGTCAATCGGTGTGAAACTTCCACTAGCACCATCTTGCTCCCTGCTCCGAGAAAACCAATAATAAAACTTCGCCTCATTGATCCCCCTTGAATCACAGTACTGCTTCTTGCTCATACCGCTCTGCTGCCAATCTGCTATCATCGATAGCATCTGATCTCTTTTTTCCTTTGAACTCATTAAGCAAACCTCGGAATTATAAAGCGTTCATAAAATATGCACTTGGTCGGGCGGATACTTTATTTTAGAATTCACTTTTTTCCGCCATTAAAGTTATCACTAATTCTAAGTCCGAGTCAGGAACTTTAATTAAATACCTCCAAAACTCGACGTGAAGCATATATCCTAAATCATTTTGTAAAATCTTTAAAACATCCTCTAAATATGATTCTATCTTCTGCTTAAATTCGATTATGGTTTTAGGCAAGTTCCCTTGATAATACATTGTAAAACTATCAATCCAAAACGAATATTCGCTTTTAATATAGTTTGCATATCGAGAATCAATTTTAAAAACAGTTTTCCATGTATTGAATCCGAAATCAGGAGTTGATGAATGACTTGACAAGAGCCATTTTTCATTAGGCATAAATAGATTTTTGCAATTCACTTCCATATTGAAAGCCTGTACGGGAGAATAAGGATAATATGCAACGCGACGCTTTCCTTTAGAATCAAAAATTAAATTCTTTGTGCCTTTATTCGGCCGTTTGTTACATTTGCCGCACATTGGAACAAGATTATTGAAATTCAAAGCCAAATAAGGATAGGTGGCTTTGTCGAGATAGTGGTCATACTCATTTCTTTTCTCTATAGGATCATCCAACTTAGATAATCCACAAAAAGGACAAATTCTTCTACTTTTTTTGTTAAGAATATCATGAGCTTGATAATGGTTCTCTAGCGATCCGTAGTTATTTAAACAAGTTACGGTGTTGAATGTTGATGCCCAAATAAACAAGTATAGATTTTTTATCTTCTTAAGTAAATTATCATACAAGGGTCTTTCCAAACTAAGAAGAGGGTAATTAACGTTGGTTAACAACTCAATTACATTATTGTTGTTTGAAAGGAAATTAAAAACTAAAGATTTATCAATATTATTGCGATTTAATTCAACAAAAACTTCTTTAAACTTTTTTTCCAATGTTATTGAATCTGCAACAACATTCTTCAAATTATCAGCCATAATCGATGTTGAAAATCGAGTGAGTGTAATAGATTTTTGAAAAAAATCCATTACGTCATGATTTACGTTATATATTCCAGCTGCTCTTACAAATTCAAAGTGATAAAGCATACTATGAAGAAATATTTTTCAGTTTTTTTATTAAACCTAATCTTTCTATCGAAGGCCCGGACTCATTCAAAAATTCCATAATTTCCTCACGCGTTCCTTCCTTTATTAGAGTATTAATTTCATCATTTGCTTCCTCGGAAATTGATGCGTCAATATTGAATGTCTTTTTGAGAATTAAATCGAAAGATGTACCAAAAGTTTCAATATCGATCGGATTGAATAAAACCTTATCTTCTTTGCGTTCAAATTTAAACACTCTATAACCTTTGCAATCTGATACTATGTAAGGCGAATGTGTAGTTATTATAAAGTCTTGCTTTCTACCGCTAGAAATACCATTTAAAATGCTTATAAATTTTGTCCTCCACAAAGGATTAAAGTGTGTTTCAGGTTCATCAAATAAAAATAGTGTATCTTCTTTGTCAAATAACATACAGGCCCCCACTAGTTGTAGAAATTGATGCTCTCCATCACTGATTCCTATATAAGGAATAATTTTTTTGGGTGACGAAATCTCTATAAATATTTCATCAAATCTGAAAACTTTATCTTCTTTAGCTAATACTGGACGTCCCTCCAATAAAAAATCCTTTGATCTAGTGACCCTATATTTTCTCTCTAAATTAATGGGATTTAATAATTCAAATTTTTGAAAACACATAAACAATTCGTATACAGAGTCAAAATTTTTCCTGAATGCAACCTGAGTTTCTTGGCTATATAAAAAGTCTAATTCATAATATCCCGACTCTGCATCAATATTATAGCATATAGAACAATTTATTAGTTTTTGAATATTTTCTTTAAGTTCAGGAGATAAAATTACTAGGGAGTTTTTGCCAGACTTTCCTTTTCTTTTTAAGTTTATGATTACTTTGAACCTATGAAGTGATTTTATCCTGAGAAGGTCATTAAAAATTTTTAAATCAGAAGCTTCGCGATAAACAAAATTAGAAATTGTAATTGCCTCATTGCTAGCATAATCAAGAAATATCATTCTATTATCATGCAACTGACTTTTTGATTGCTTTCGCGCATTATCTAGAACTAACTTTGAATAATCCTCATCCAATTGATTCAATCTAAAACTTAAAGTTTCATTCATTCCGGAGGTGTAGCCAATAATTTTATGAGGTAAATGTTTTAAAATCTCATGTTTATCAATAACTGGCTTCCATTCTGCGGAATTCTTTAATTTTACTGATAATTTTGGAGTCGAAGAAGAAATTGTTTCAATTTTAACCTCAGTTCCCATTTCTTCGTTGATTGAATATATAAGCTCAACTTTTAACGGAATTTTTTTTAATTTTATTCCAAACCTATGTAACTTCTCAAGATAAAAAAAAGGTTCGACTATCAGTTCTAACAAATTTGATTTACCTGAGCCATTAACTCCAACGAGGCAAATTGGATCAATCTTTTCATCTTCTCGAAATGCATGTCTAAATCCATGAATAAATGGTTGTAAACTGTTAAAGGTGTTTTCTAGCCTTATACTTATTATTTTCATAGCAATTAAATTAACGAGAACCTAAATGTTTTCACCTCAATATCATATTCATATTTAATTTTTTTTGCATTCAGTAGATCAAAAAAGACATCTTTAGATTCTTCATAATTAACTGCAAACAAATCCTCGATATCTTTAAAATAAAATGTATTTGTACCGAATCGAATTGAAATTTCTTGATAAAGATCTTGAATGTTTTCCATATTATTAGGACTTTTGCGAGTAATTGTTTTAATATTTAACAAGCTGGACACTTCATTTTTATCTGGAAGAATTTTTACAGTTTTTAAGTCCGAATTATTGGCAATATCCCCCAGTAGTTCGGTCAATATTGTATTTTCTAGCAGAACCGCATCTGATCTATTTTTTAATATCTCCTTTTCTAAATTTTCTGTAAATGCAATTATTGCTTTTACCTTTGCACCTATTAATTTTTGCTCTTCTAGCGGTGGAATTGCAATAATAATCTTATTCAATTCATTTTGATTAATTTTTGGCATTGCAACTCTTCCCTCAGATTTAATTGCTTGGGATACAAAAAAATCTGATAGCATGAAACAAAATAAAAAAGATCTATCAATGAAACTTTTAATTGGGTACATATCCGCAGAGCATAAACCTTCAAAGTCAATCTCCACAACCTTATTCAGGTGAGGTCTAATCTTAGAGTATAAAATCTGTCCAGGATAGAAATGATGTTTGGCACTAATCAGATTGTCCTCCTCCACAGTTCTATATTTTAAAAGCTTACCGGAGTTTTTTTCAATATTATCAGGCGCTATATGAGGAAGTTTTGGATACTTCGACGGATGTATTAAGTTTGACTCTATCGAAGCAATCTCTTGAAATCTGCACCAAGTCCATGTACTTGGAATTGCAAATAGAAAATCTTTTGATGTTATTTTTTGGAAAGATTTTAATTTCTGACGTTTAGAATTTATATATTTTTCCTTTTCAGATTTAATTTCTTTCAAATAAGAGGCTACCATTTGGGTTTGATTCACACTTCGCCATTCCTCAGTTTTTAATCCCTGTACTGCTTCACGCAAAGTAGTGCTTTTTAGATTACTCAATAAAATAAGTTGATAATCAAACTCTCTTCTTAGTATTTCTGAATTCCTTTCTAATTGATTAATTGATTCGATAATTTTTTTTTGCTCAGATTTTGGAGGTAGAGAAATATTTAATTCAAATATTTGCTTGGCATTTATTCTTTTAGATCCGATTCCTCTAGCTAATGAATCAAGTTTTAAATAAAAGCTCCCTTGTTTAAAAAAATAAAATATCCATTCCGGATAACATTTATCACTAACATCAAAAGCTGGAATATCGGAACTTGATTCATAGCCATCAAGTTCCGGCGGAATAATACCGAATGCACCTTTATGTAAATTTTGTCTTCCATATATAAACTGCCCAGCCTTCCTGATATAATACTTCGTAGCACCATCTTTGTCATTAATAATAGGACGTTTTTCTACACCACCTATATTTAACTTAACCTTGATTCTTCGATTACAGTCAGGATTTATAGATTCAACTTTTGATTCGGACAAGAGATCTCCTAATTTTACCTGTTTCCAAGTTTTCATTATAATTCAAGCTTTAAAGATGACAAAAGTTGTTGACTTTTTTCTAATGATTTTTCTAGCCGCTGCATAATTTCAGCGCTGGTTACTTTTTCATCACTTTCAGAGAAGTACGGACTTGAAATATCTAAATTATAATTTCTTTTTTTTATATCTTCTATGGAAACTTTCCAAGCATAATCAGTTTCAGTCCGACTATACCACCAGTTTTTCTCTAAATCAAATTCTTCAATTGATATCGGGCGCTTCCTATTATAACTTTTTTGATTCTCAGGGTACGGATGTTCAAAATACCAAACCTCCTTTGTGGAAGTCCCTTTCTCAAAGAAAAGCAAATTTGTTTTGATTGCCGTATATGGATTAAATACTCCCTGTGGTAGTCTTACAATAGTATGCAAATTGCACTGCGACAATAATTCCTCTTTTATTCGAGTTCTTACGCCCTCACCATATAGAAAGCCATCTGGCAAGACAACCGCGGCCCTACCATCTCTTTTTAGTAGTTTTACGATCAGAATTAAAAATAGATCTGCAGTTTCTTTCGTTCTATATTCAGGTGGAAAATTGTTGTCAGTGCCATCTTCTTCACTACCACCAAATGGCGGATTTGACAAGACAACATTTACCAAATCGTCATCTTTCCAATTATTGAAAGGTTTACTAAGTAAATTGTCACGATGTATCTGTGGGAGATCAAATCCATGTAACATCAAATTTGTTGTACAAAGAAGATGTGGTAAAGGTTTTTTTTCAACACCTAGAATAGACTCTTGTAATATTTCACGGTTATCAAAATTATTATTTAATCGCAAGTAATCTATACTACAAGTCAGAAATCCCCCCGTTCCACATGCAGGATCTAAAATTGATTCCCCTAATTTAGGATTAATCATTTCAACCATAAATTGCGTAATTGCACGAGGTGTATAATATTCTCCGGAGGAGCCTGCACTTTGCAGTTCTTTCAATATACTTTCATAAATATCATTGAATACATGGCTTTCCTTAGAATCGTTAAAATCTATTTTGTCAATTTCATTAACCACTTGCCTAAATAAAGTTCCATTTTTCATATAATTATAAGTGTCCTCAAAAACAGAATTCACAATTTTTGCTTGCTCACTAGATGCCGAATCTATCTTTTTTAAAGTCGGAAATAACTTAAGGTTAATAAATTCTATTAGATCGTCGTCATTTAATAAACTATTACTTGTTGCCCAATTTTCCCATCTTAAATCAGCGGGAATAGGACTTTGGTAGCTATCGATAGACATTTTCCAATGCTCCTCCTTATCAGCAAAAATTTTCATAAATAGCATCCACACCATTTGCGATATACGCTGTGCATCACCGTCTACACCGGTGTCTTTGCGCATTATGTCACGGATAGATTTAATTATAGTCGTTGTACTCATTTATATTTTTCTAAGGTCGTATTGTTAAAATTTTTCTAAAATTTATTTTTTATAGATTGAAAGGCTTTTGTTTTTCCTACTCAATTACTGCTTAAAGTATCGTATATATATTCCATAAGTTCCCCGCCCTTTATTTTCAATTATTTATTTTTGATATACTCTTTTTACCCCATTCTGCATCCTAGAATATCACATACATAGTAGCGAGGCTGTGTGACATTTGATAATTTTCGCATTCAGCAGAAAACCACGTAGATGTTTATTAAGGAATGGATTAGACAGCATTTCTAAAAGCGCACGTTCATTATCAAAATGCTTTTCAATCTAAAATCTTCTGACAATTAAACATACTCTATCTATTATCTATTTATCGGCGGAATGACGTTATTATTCTCCATCCTCCTGATGATCTCCTACCTCGAATTTATGTCGTCTTCTTTACTTTTTTCAGTCTTTGACGGTATATTGATAACCATTTATTCGCGACTACTATTATAATTCATAGGATTTCAATACATAAAAGAGCTACATTGAATGCTTTCTAACAATTTAGGTCCAAAAATACAAATTTATTTCTTTCATTCTTATAATCTCCATCTAAATACTGAACCATGTAGCGCCTAAATCTACTGGTAACTAAATCACATTTCTCTATATTAAAAAAGGATCTTAAAATTCTTAACTAAGAAATGGTTCAGAATAGGAATATTGTGAGAGGTAGTATTTTAATATTATTAAAAATTGAAGAGGTAAAATGCTGGATTGCTGCAAACAAATAATTGATAGGGTTATTATTCTAAATGATATTTTCTAGTTGGTTTTATACTGCTTAACAAAAGTAAATGTTATTTTCATCAGTACATATTTAATAATATGTTATTTAATGGTGTAAGTGTCCCAAAAAATCAAACAGCTTAAAACTGGACATAAATGTTTAGATTTAAGTAATAAAATGAAAAAAACACGTTTTACAGAAAGCCAGATTGTGCGAGCACTCAAAGAGGGCGAAGAAGGCAGAAAGACCGACGACATCTGCCGTGAGCTGGAAATTAGCAAGGCCACATTTTATAATTGGAAAAGCCGTTACGATGGCATGGAAGCATCAGATGTCAAGCGCCTGAAGGAACTTGAAGAAGAAAATGCACGCTTAAAAAAGATGTTTGCCGAACTGAGTATGAACCATGATCCTAAAAGAAGTTATCACAAAAAAAGGTTGGGGCTCCGGCAACAAAAACAGTTGATCCAGGAGATTATCCTAGATCACGGTTTGAGTGTCACTGAAGCCTGTAAATTGACAGGTATGTGCCGTTCACAATATTACTATGTTAGTAAGAAAGATGATAGTGCTGTTATAGCAGCATTAGATCAGCTGTCTTCCAAACATCCTGTATATGGATTTCGAAAACTATATGCCTACCTGCGCAGAGAAGGTAAGCCATGGAACCATAAAAAAGTATACAGAGTATATAAGCTACTTAATATGAACAGGAAGCGGCGTGGCAAACGTCGGCTACCTGCTCGGGAGAAACAGCCTCTGGAACAACAGGTCAGCATTAATCAAAAATGGAGCATGGACTTTATGAGCGATAGCTTGGCCAGCGGAAGCAGGTTTAGAACCTTTAATGTGATGGATGACTGTTCCCGTGAAATATTGTGTATCGAAATAGCTACTTCAATTTCTTCTTTGCGGGTAACTCGGACACTTGAACAAATCATAGACTGGCGGGGCAAACCGCTCTGTCTACGCGTAGATAATGGTCCTGAATTCACCAGTCATCATTTTGAGCTCTGGTGTAAAGACCAGGGAATCGGTATTCAATTTATCCAGCCCGGTAAGCCTATGCAGAACGGTTACATCGAACGGTTCAACCGAAGTTATCGCAAAGAAATTTTGGATGCTTATTTATTTTTCAACTTGTCAGAAGTAAGAGAACATACCCAGCTATGGATGGATGAATACAATAACAACAGACCCCATGAAGGTCTTGGGAATCTTACACCAACGGAATTATCAAAAAATATTAGACACAAACAACAAATAAATCAATTAGTAACGTAAATTAGAAAAGTCCAATCCCAGCTGTCGGAAAAATGGGGTACTTACACGCTATTTCTGGAATAAATTTGAAGTTTATTGTACCACCTTAATTTCAAAAACCATTGAAACTACAGTCTTTATTAATAGCTTTGCAGATTTCTGAATTGCCTGTTAGCTTGTTTACAATATTTCCAATTTTATAAGGAACGCTCTGAGTTTTTGTTCCAACAATCCATTTCCTTTTGTCATAAAATCCAACTTGGTGCATATATTCATGTGCTAGATGAGAAGTGTAGCATTTTACATTATTGTTTAATATAAAACACCTATGAGTGGATGTAATTCTCGTCTTCATATTAGTCTTTCCGAAATTTCCGGAACCAACATACTTATCAAAAACGCTAAGAAGTAAATCTATCGAATAATCTTTCGAATTGCTTTTATAGTCATTGATGCCAGAGATTATTAATTCATAGATTTCTGCACTACTCAACCCGTTATTACCAACATTAAATTTCTCGTGGAGAACCTCACGAGCAAAAGCTTCGGAATTCAAAATTTCTTCAAGCTGCTTAGTTGCAGCTCGTAACTTAAGCCTTGACTCCTTGTCAAAGCTATTGTCAACTTCAATTGTCCGAACAGCCGTTGTTTGTTGTTGTGCAATAGCAATTTTCAGACAAAAAAGGAGCCAACTGCATAGTAATAGCTGTGCTTTCATCTTGCTTTACTTTTGATAATATTGATAAAAGGGATATCCCAGGAAACTCTAAATAATATCCGTTCGCCATGTGGAAAAGACTCATTTCCATTGTTTGTCACTTTACGCAGTTCGGAGGTATATTGATAGCCCAAGCCTAAAGTTAGTGGTGAATTCGTGACCCCATAAGTAAGCATTCCGCCTGGGGAAAATATTTGTTTAAATGTGATTTTATCTGGAAGAGTAGAAGTTTGATTGTCCAATCTGAAATTCAGGACCGCACCTAAATCAACAAGTTGTGCAAAGATACCCCACGAGGCACTATTTTGGTTTCGTTTTGCTTTAAACGTAAGCTCAAATCCCATAGGTAGCGTAATTCCAGACGAAAATGCTCTGTTTTTATATTTTTTAAGTTTCTCCGCCCCCACGAAATAGCCTGGCTGGCCTGTAATGGACAATGTCCACAAAAGCTCCCGCTTTTGAATGAAGCTAGCCGGAGGAGCAACGTATTTTTTTATGCACTCTTTAATTTCATCTGAATTTTTTGTATTGATAGCTTCTGCCATGAAAGAGCTATAGTTATCAATTTTATTCGTAATCTCCATGTAATCATTTTTATCATCAGCTATGAGACTATTTATTATTTCTAAAGTATAATAAAAGCTGTTACTATAATCTTTTTTCCTTGCGTTGTCATATAAGTTCATTGTATGTCCAGCAACCTGACTAAATCGCATGAGATTTCTAGAAGGAGCATCTCCATTTTCTGTAGAGTTACCAACAGCCAGTACCGTCTTGATTACTAGCCCCATATAGGTTGGGAAGTTTTCACGGAGGTTTTCAGTATTAAGATTTGCTCTAAAATCTTGCATTTCGCCAAGAACGGAAAGAATATTAGTTATTTTTTTCTGCATATCCTCTATGTGAGTGTCTACTATAGCATCTGGAGGGAGATCCTGCGCTTCCCAAAAGAAATAATTAAAAAACTCCCTGTCTTTTTGATACAGAAGACCCGCAAAATATACCCACTCCAGCTTCTTCTCTAAAGCAGGTAAATTGTACAAGTTGATCCAAAGATTTTTAGGGCTTGTCTCTCTTTTAATTGTATCCAACAAATTCATTTGAATCAAATTAAGACCGTGTAGTGCTATTTTAATCTTTTCAGAAGTTTTTGAATGACTTTGCAATAGAGATGGGGAGTACTGATAGCTTTTGTCCAAAAAATTATAAAGATCTACGGGATGATAATTATTAATCAGTTTCTGCCCAATATCTGCATTGATTTTAAAACATTCGTAGTAGTCATTCTCTTTAATTTTCGATAAATTTTCAGCCTTTAACCATTTTAAATGCATTTCTAAGGCTGCATTATTTTTTGCGGTATGATTTTCAATATGGGCGATTAAATGTTCCGGGATTTTATAAAGGTCATCGTTAAAAATACTTTTATATTCATTTCCCAAATCAGGAAATTTAGAAGGATCAGCAGATTGCAATTTGGTATAAGTTTGGGGAAAGAGAACTTGCATTTCGCCTATTTCCCCAATTGTATTTTTAAAAGTCTGTAAATAAGTTAAAAGCTGCGCTTTTTGAAATTCCTCCGCATAATATTTTGTAATTCCATCAATAATTTTTGTCTGTTGATCAGCATCTAATGATAATCCTCCCCCAGCAATAGTTGATATTAATGGCAAAAATGGCAGCGCCTTATTGTTTTTATCGATAGATGCAATCACTGCATTTTGATATTGATTTTCTAGAAAAGCGTCATACTTTTTTACGATACCTTTAAGTGTATTTATATCTAAATTTTTGATATTATCAGAAAAGGGATACTCTAAGAAGCGAGTATAATTATTAACTATATCTTTCTCATAATTTGACAATCCAATTTCAGTTTCTGCTTTTTTGATAGCATTTAAATCAGCTGTATTAATTTTACAAAGATACTGTGCATCATATAATGCTATTTGACCGAACGAGCAAAAAAAACTTATACTGAATAGAAGAATCAATACGACTTTTTTCATAAACTATATGGCTATTTGTTTGTCTTAAAAACTCACTATTTCTTTAAATGATATTTAAAATCCCCTATCAATGACCTGCCCAATTGTATAGAAATATACATATCCCTGCTTGTTGGTATCAAATAAGTTGAAGTCGACATATTGGTATCCCTTATCCCCGCAATCCTCTCCCCAGGAATTTTTCACTAAAAAATAACCTTTACCATTTTCGACTTTATAACCAACAACTGCCATGGCATGTCCTCCATTTTTAAAAGTTGATGTACGTTCGACCTGAGACTTTTTCAGGAAAAGGTCTGTAGGTGTCCGCATAGCGACAACACAAGGAGTCCCCTTATCAATAGTATTGATAACCTCTTGATAGTTTTGATATATACATATGGCATCTTCCAGTTTAAATCTGCCCTTTCCACGATTTGCAGGATTCTCGCGCGCGACGGACTGCGGCCAATATTTTTCCTCCAGAATATAGTTCTCCCGAGCTGCCTTTATTGCTTTGTCAATGTGGGAAGAACGATAGGTTGCCCACAACGATCGTTCAGATAAGTCAAATCTTCCTTGGAATATATTCTCTATCGCAGCGATCAGCGCAAAAGTAGTGCAGGATATGCCAAATTGTGTTTTTATTGGTGTATCATTTTGCTGTAAAGACACTACCCGATCATTCCCCCAATTATTTACGGCTGGAACGAGATTAGTACGATCGTTTTCCAATTGCTTAATGAAACGACCAAAAAGAACTTTTAAGTCAATTAGAATTGGTTTGAAATTTTTCTTTTTCATAATTAAAGTTTATTGCGAGCTAACTATTTGAACATCTTATCAAGCAGTTCTGTAGATGCGGGATTTTTGATATAATCCAGATATTGGTGAGAAGTCTGTTTATAACCTAAAGGTGCAAAATCAACCTTCACATATAATCCAGGAGTTGACGAGAAATGTTTTTGAACTGCGATATTTTCCAAGCTGTCACATGCTAATGTCGTTGATCCAAAATACGGGCTTATTCCAATATATTTATTAACCACTTTATCATTCTTATTGAATCCATTGATAAACTTATAGTTCTTTTGCGTAGATGTAAAGGCTCCCTCTGGCCCAGTTCTTTGGTCATAGCGATAGAATACATTCATTCCTGGAATTGCAGGCGCAATCATACCGATCACAAAGTTATTCTGCGGTGTATGAAACGACTCTTGAAAACGGACAAGCTCCTTGCCATCCTGATGTTTTTTATAATACTCTAGGGGAAATCTCCTTACATTAAAAAGAGCCTCAGTAATTACTGCAGCTCCATGGCTGTGACTAATGACATATATGTTGTCTGTCTGTAGTTTATTGAGAATATTTCGCAGCCCCATACCTACATAGGCTGCCGACACCTGAGCATTGTCCCAAATCTTTATGGAGTTTTTATCTTTGTTTTTATCCTGAAGCCCGTCCCAATATAACTCGACCATCAGAATTTTTTGATCGGGGTAACGTTCTACGATTTTCTTTTCCATTTCAGAAAAAGCCAAAGAAGCAGATTCAGCAGTATTGTTATAACCATGTATTAGAAAAACGAGTTTTTTATGCATAGCTAAACGATCAATACTGTCCGCGAGTTTTTTATGAAGATGTTCTTGTATAAGATTAAATCTTGTTTTACAACCGTCTTTTTCCATTTCACCCGAATAAGGAATATGATAAATATTGTATAATTTCTGAAGATTATCACTGGTACAGAAGTAATTTTCTAATGTTGAATTCCTTCTTTTAAAAAGATTATCCTCAATAATCAGATCTGGATAAACATCTCCCCATCTATCCAAAAATATTCGAATAGGCTTGTTTGCTTCGGTTTCGATTTCTCGTTGATGTTTAAATGCAGAAAAGTTATTATAAAGTCCTTTGATGGGCGAACAAGAGACGACCGCAAAAAAAGACATAACTACAATTAATTTGAATAAGGTTTTCATAACTGTATAGATTAAATGGCTTAGCAATTGATGATCTTTTACATGGATAAAAAGATTATCATTCTAAAAATAAACATATTCCGCCATTTTTTCAACTATTTATTATATTTTTATTGAATAGTAAAAGCCAATTACTAAGACGACTTATTTTATGAAATTCGCAGCTATATATAGTTTAATAGTATACATTACTTGTTTCCAAATTAGTAATGCCCAAATCTATGAAAGCAAAAGTAACCTATTTCAATATGGAATGTCCAGCTCGTTGACCGTAGGATTTAAACTGATAAAAACTAAAAATCTTGCGGAGAACTTATACGCCTATAGTAATATTAATTTAGGAGGCAGTGTAAATCCTGATTACGGAGGGCTGGTGGCGCAGGTAGGAATAAATGGCACTTACAACTTCTTTTCGAGTAAACGAAAGGGTTTTTCAGCACAGCTCCACTCTACGGTACAAGCAGTTCTGTCTCCCTATAAGGCCAAAAAAATCAATAAATCAGACAGCTACTATCAGCCATTCTATAGTATGGCCGACCTATCATTCCCCGCTGTTAAAAATGTTTACCCGCTTTCTCTGTCTGCCGGAACAGGTTGTATATTACTATTATCGCGATCGGGCTCATTAGCTGAAAAAACACAACGCGTGGGATCAGTATATGGAAAATTTGGAAATGTCCACATCTTTTATCAGAATGATGGTGTATTGCCTAAATTGATGGCGGATCAAAAAGATCGTTGGTTTACTTCCAGTGCCATGGTAGCTTGGCATTCGAATAAAGATTATATAGATGTAAATCATATTCAAGTTGCTTACAACAGATTTACGGGATATTCTGAGGGAAGCTATGAGTTAGCAAGTGCGCTAAACAATAACATGGTGGTTTATGGCGATCCGGATGAACGACAATTTAATATGGATTACTTTAGATTAGGCTTTGGATTAAAACATAACCGTCAGCTCAATTTTAACCTGATCAATTCAAAACTTAGGGCTTTTCAGGGACAGAAAATGATCCATTACATGAGAAATTACCCCTATCATCCCGATAACTCAACTTTTCGTATTGGGATAGATGGCACAATCAGATCAAAGTAAAACGAATAAAACAATCGACGATGAATCTATTTAAATATCTAATTATAGCCTCTCTGTTTACACTTAGCAGCTGTTCGACCTACTACATTAACTTCCCCGACCGAACAAAATTCGAGGAAGATATCTTGGATACGCTTAATTTCAAAAATTTCAGCTGCTACAGCCGAGAAGAGTTTTATACTTATCCGGAACAGGATACCGCAACTAAGGTTGGGATACATTACTTGTTTATAGAAAAAACATCTGACACCTTAAAAAGAGTACTGAATTTAGTACCAATAAAACCATACCGACAAAGGCTAGACGCACCTCAATACGCAAGTATTTACACCAATCAACCTGATACCATAGTTAATCTAAGCAACTGTATTATTTATCAAATGGGATATTTGCATCGCGATAAAATCACTTTTACGAACCAACGTAAAAAAAGAAGTATTGTACCGACTTTATACATTAAACAAAGTGATAACAGGCTGGAAATTGAAAAGGTATATTATCCCAATAAAGGTACTTATAAGATAAATGAATTTATAAATGAGGGAATTACTTATCACAAAATCAATCCTACCATAAAAGTGAGGTTAAACCCAAAAGATAACTGTAATATTATGGACTGGGATGTTGCTGACAAGTTTTACATAGCCAAAGACGGCATCGTATTTAAATTTCAGCAGGAAATCTGTGATAAAAAGCATTACTTTTCATTTAAAAAGTATCAGGATTAGTCAAAAAAAATCGATGCAACACATTAAATGGCTATGAATAATCTGAGCAAGAATTCAGAATATACTTTAAAATCCTAAAAATCTATACAAGAAATTTGTTTTAGATCAATAAATCAAATAGTTTACCTTAATCATCCATTCACCATGATTGGCCACTTTTGCAGTGACCTCCACAAAATATTTGGGTAGGATATTCACTTATATGAGGTATCAGAATTTAAAGTAGTGAAGATATTTATCATCGAACGATCCATAAGTCACCACTTCGGAAAGTATCCTGACACTTTGATATGTGTATTGACTTGAAATCCTGGTATGACCAGCAGGCTTAGCGTTTATAATTTTATTTCTCCAGTAGAATTATTATCTTAACAGGACTTTCAACTAATTGTCATAATGAATAGCTTAAAATTATATAACTAAATCAACAAAGTACCCAATGTATAAATCTCTTCAAGCCAAGCTAAAAACTTTTCATCAGGTCTGTAATAAGCCTTCAGAATTTAGAACTGCGTTTGCACCATTTTATAGAAAAGACTTCTATACTATTCTAAATGAGATAAAAAAAGTACTTCGCTCACCTTATTTTGTACTGCTATTGGCTAATCAGAATTCAGATGTTATCTATGAATCCGACGGGAATTTGCCCGACTACTTTTCGTTCCGGATATGTGGGAAGTTTAAAAATTTCCCCAATGGAGGAAACAAAAGACAGGTACTTAGTGGCATCTATAAATTCTAAAGAGTATAAAATAGAAACGATCCGAACGGTCTTAGTAGCCTTTTTAATGGAAGAATTAGAATATCTCACAAAAACTTTTGCTATAGAGCTAAATGCTGAATTGAATTATAGTAGCTCCTATGCTACTGAGGGCAATGAAATATATCAGATCTAACAATTAAATTGTCGATGGTCTTTCAAGCCCATTTTGTAAAAAAATGCCCAGCAATTGAAAACTGGAATTGCAACAATAGAATAATCACATTGCGCGGCACCTTTGTAAAAGGAAGTTTGGCGTAATATTTAAAAATAGCTAACCTATTATGGAAATGAATACCGAAACGATCTTCATATTGATGCCCTTACTTCCGTGCATAATCGTATATTTAATAATGATGTACGGCGGAATACGTGGACTGACAGGTGAAGACTTTGGATTGGAAAAATATCTGAAGAGATCTGGTAATGCGACTAAAAAAAACACCGTCCGAGAGAGGGGCTTATTTTTGTGTTTGGTTTTTAGTTCGATACTTTTCACAGTAACGGATATAGTGATATTGAATAATATTGGTTCACTACGAGATAGCCAACTGACAAAGGTTCTGTTAGGGATTTCCTTAATTCCACAATCTATTTTTACGCTAGCATACGGTATATACTACGATAAATACCTTACTCAAATTATTTTACTTGGAATTGATTTAAAGACCCTTAGGCCTTTAACTATAGTTGTAATTTTATGTTTCCATATAACAATTGTTCATCTAGCTTTTTTTCTTGGCCCTACGGGGTTTCCAGATGGGCTAGAATATTAAGGGCTTTGCCTGTTACTAGATCATGTTATTATTTAGATATATACGTAAGTATTTTTACTTCCAGCATTCTTTCTATTTTGCTCTGCAGGTGCTGCGTTTGCCCAGCAAAAAGGTACTAGTGACATTAGCGTTACGGTGGGGGCCGCAACATCGACGGATCTGGCAAATCTTTTTATCAACATTCTCACAGAAAGTTTTACAGGCGGTGCATACTCCACCAAAAATATGAAGGCGGGACCTTCCTTCCGATTGACTTATCGTTATGCGATCGCAAATCGCTGGATGGTACAGGTTGATGGCTTCTATCAAAAAACGTCTGAAGACCTCTATTTAAATAATGAGATAAGTGGTGATCTTAAGTATTCCTATATTACTATAGGATTGGGGGCAGATTACCGTTATATTTCAAAGGAATATTTCCAGATGTACTCAGGTCATTCCTGCATCCAAACTCCAATACCGATATGATCTGCGTAAATACATTCAAATCGAAAACAAAGATTGGGCCGATTTTATTGAACTAAATCTTGAGAAACAGAGCTATATATGATAAGAAAGGCTATTGCAGCCATCTCTTTGACCATTATGGATTAACCAACCTCGCCTAAGGGCTCCTTTAAAAAAGATCTATTAATGAACCAATTAAATAGCATAAGGCAATTGACGGCATAAAGGATATGTGGTAGAATTAAATACTATTTAGATATCCACTGAATTATCCGTTTGGATGTAAACGGACAATCTATGTAAAGATAACTGCTAATTTGCAAGAAAGAAAAGCGTATGATCAACTTAAAAACTTTTTATCTCGCAATGCTCATTGTGGCAGTTTATTTTAATGCATCAGCACAGGTAAGCGATGCTACAAAATCCAACAGCAATATCAACCAATTGTACATCCGTTTAAACACTGTGATTCAGCAGGAAAATATACCCGGTCTACTAGTTGCTATTGTAAAAAAAGACAGTATATTATACTCGGGTGGACTGGGCTATGCTGATCTTAAACAACGTCGGCAAGTAGAACATCAAACGCAATTTCACTTCGCTTCTGTCACCAAATTTTTCGTGGCAATGGGTATACAACAATTAGTGGCTAACGGTAAGCTAAAACTCAATGACTGTATTCGTGATATCGCACCCGAAATACCATTTGACAATCATTGGGAAGCGACAGATCCGGTACGGGTAGTTCACCTACTCGAACATACTGCCGGTTTTGAAGATGTTCAACTCAACAGCATGGTAGATATCAGCAAAAAAAAGCCAGTTGTTGGTATCGAGGCCTTAAAAGCTGTTAGCAAGTCGCTCACGGTACGTTGGAGACCGGGAACCATGATGTCCTATTCCAATCCGGGCTATAATGTACTCGGTTATATAATTGAAAAAGTTTCGGGCATGCCTTGGGATAGGTATTTAAAAGAACAGATTTTTTTACGATTAAAAATGCAAAACAGCTTATTTGATCTTGATGGAAATCATAGACCCAGCTTTGCCACAGGTTATGACTTTCAAAATGGGGAATACAGACCAATGCCATTCTATCGTCCTATCGGGAATGGGGCCGGTAGCGCTTTGGTGTCCACTGCTGAGGACATGGCAAAATTTATGCTTTATCTGCTCAATGGTAATACCGACAGCAGATTACTGAACAATGCCGGCCTGAAGGAAATGGAGACGATTCACAGTACCTTAGCAAGCCGCGCTGGATTACAAACGGGATATGCCCTCGGCAATGATCTATTTCCAAATAATAAAAAAGTCAGCTTACGGGGCCACAATGGTAAAGGGGAAGGCTTTGTATCCTGGCTGTTCTTTAACCGCGAAGCTGGTATAGCCTACGCAATAGCAGCCAATAGTGTTGTCAATCTTTGGCCAGTATCACAAGCTATTGAAGAATTTTTGACAAAGGACATTTCTCCTCCGAAACCAATCAGTCTACCGATAGATGAACAAAAAATTAAACCGCTACTCGGATACTATCAATTTATGAATCCCAAAAACGAACGCTGGGAATTTTACAGACGTATCTTTGGCGGCATCGAATTAACGGCGGTCAGCAAGGATAGACTCGTCGTAAAAAAAGAAAACGGACAGCTCGATTCTCTTGTCCATGTGGGCAATGGCGTCTTCCGACTAAAAGATGATATTCTTCCTGCTTTTGTATTAGCTCGAGATCCCGATGGGCAGCCTTTTTTTCAAGGTTATGGCAGTAGTTTCTATCGCAAAGTACCTCGAGCTTCTGTTCTAATCCAAAAGTTGCCTATCTACCTTGGACTTATGGCCATTTTGATTTATCTCATTTATAGCCTTATAGGCATATTTCTTACACTCTTTCGAAAAATGAAACTGATAGACCTATGCATTCCTTTATTGCCAATAATAGGAACATGCTGTTTTATGGCTGCTTATCGTCTCATGGGACAAACAGATGCCAGCCATAAAGAGTTATTTACCTCTTTTAATGGAACTAGTTTTTCCATTTTTCTAGGCATGCTTCTATTTGCTATTTTGGTTGCCCTCAGCAGCTTGCTGCTTTATTACCGTTGGTCTAGACTGAACCCATTATGGCTTCGTCTGTTTTTGGCCTTCAATAATTTCTTTTTCTGCTATCTCGCCGCCCTTCTATCCATCAATGGTTGGATCGGGGTACCTATATGGATGATGTAGCTCCATTTGATCAATTATGTTTAAATTCACGTTACAATGATAACTTACTACTGCCCATGATCAATATACTGTATACCTTTCATGCTTTTTCAGCTGGTGCATTTCTATTGCTCGGCACCTTAATCTTTTTGGGTGTCAACCACAGTTTTTCGTGCGCAGACCGGTGGCTTGGAACATGGTATTATTTGATGGCATGCTTATTTACCCAGCTTTTTCTGGAAGGTTTTCATATCGAGAGCAATGTATTGATCCATACGCTGGAACTCCCGCGATGGGCTGCACTCCCCTGCTTCTACCTGGCCGTTCACTACATGGTCAAGCCAACAGCAAAAATTCGGTATTTGGGACTACATTTTGTTCCCTTCCTCGCTTTCCTTTTCTTCTCCATCATCTATTTAATACCCGGACTTTTTAATAGTCACATCCATCCACCTCAATTACCGCAATGGATCATCTTTGCTATCAAATATTTCTTTTTTGCACAATGTATCTTTTATTGGATTGCCTGTTATAGCCTCTTCAAAATACACCAGAAAAACATTCGCCAGCTATCTTCCTATACGGAAAAAATAAACATGGCCTGGTTGAAGTATCTATTGATCGCGCTGCTATTGATGATTGTTGCCCGTCTGCTGGCGATGGTAAATGTAGTTTTTAGCGCAGTGGCCCCAATTTTATATTTTATGGGCACCGTGGCACTTGGGTACGCAACGCTAACACAAGGATCAATTTACACAATTGAGTCTACAGAAAACCTCATCAACGAAACGGAGCATAAAAAGGTTAAAGCCGAAGAGCGGCTGACAGTACAACAGGTAGACGCATTAAAAGAAAAATTACTACAGAAAACAACAGCTGAAAAGCTATATCTCGATCCGGCATTAACACTATCATCCCTCGCGGAGCATATCGGAATCAATCCACATGATCTGTCCTATATCATAAACAATGGGTTGGAAAAAAATTTTTACCAGTTTATAAACGAACTTCGAACGGAGGAAGCGAAAATACTTTTATTATCCGAAGAGGCCAAACAACTTGATATGTTTGGAATTGCGATAAGATCCGGCTTTAATTCAAGAACAACTTTTTATAGCAGCTTCAAGAAAGTGACCGGTGTCACACCCACAGAATATATGAAAGTCCATCGGAAACAATCAACTTAAAGGGAAACAATGAAGTTTGTTCGATTGCATCCATTCGGACGGTTAGCCTATCAAAAAGTCTTACTCTTGTATCATATCAACAAAAAAAATTATGATACAATACACCAAATCAAGCGGATACTCGAAAGCGATCCGCCAATTTTCCACAGCAACATATGGTCTTCTAGTGGGAGCATGTTGCCTTTTTGCTTCGATTGATACATTTGCGCAGACCAACCCTACAGATGGCCCTCAACAACAACAGTTGGTTCCGCTAAAATCATTTCAGGGCTTCTACCAGCTACCCAATAAAGTGGCTTTCATTGCTTTCGAGGAGCACGATAATAACCTGTATGCCACACAGCTGTGGGATCAGAAAAAAAGATATCAGCTGGTCCGTAAAGATGACACGCATTTTGAATCCAAAAACGAAGGATATGCCATAGAATTTTTAAAGAATAGTTCCGGCGATTTTAGCCAAACCAAGATCCTGGGCAGAATTGTCTGTGAGCGCGTGCCATTTGACCCGAATAAAATTGCAACTCTAACCGCATCTCAACTGAAACAGCTTGCCGGAACTTACCTAAAAGAAAATGACAACAACTTTAAGATTCAAATAGATCCCTCCTCAGCAGGCTTAACGCTTACACAATTGTGGGATAACAAAATAATTTCATTTACCCCACGCTCGGAATTTTTCTTTCTCAATGATGATGGTACCTTTCCATTGACATTTACTGTTGCTAATGGAAAGATAGAGCAGATGCAGTGTTTCGAAAATGATGTTTGGATAAAGACTGACCAATAATCCTATTCAAAAAATAATATGAACAGATTTATTGCCAGCTTACTCCTGCTGCTGGGTATAGCTCAGCTTAGCGCCCAACAGGTCGCAGATGAACAGTTTCATTATCCCATTACCGATCCGCACCACCGGATCGGTAGCGGACCACTACTCTTATTTGACGAGGCACACAACAATCCAGTTACTTTGAAAGGAGCTTACGCTCCTTTTTCAGATCTCCTGCAGGCTGACGGATATCGTCTACGAAGTGCTAAAGAAAAAATCTCTTACGATCAATTAAAGGAAGTGAAAATCTATATCAGTATAAATGCCTTGTATAATCCAGAAAATTGGACGTTACCCACCTATTCAGCCTTTACCGATCAGGAGATAGAAACGCTTCGTCAATGGGTATCTGATGGTGGAAGTCTATTTCTAGTCACCGACCACATGCCTTGTGGCGGCTCTGTACAAACGCTTGGCGCAGCATTTGGCATTCATATCGTAAACGGTTTTGCCTTACCTAAGAATGGACGTCCCGAAATCTTTTCAAAAGATAGAAAAACACTGTTATCCAACGAAATAACCACTGGATCAGGTAGAGAAATAGATAGTATTATGTGCTGGGGTGGAACAGGGTTTATCATCCCAACGAACGCACATATTATTTCTCTGTTGAACGAAGAATATGAAATTTATCTACCTATTGATGCTAATCAGATAAGAAGGCCTATTCCAGACAATATTCCCCGATTGTCGGGCAAAGGGTTTGCAAACGGTGCTTACCTGCAGTTCGGGAAAGGGAGAATTGTGGTATTCGGAGATGGTGCTCCTTTTTCGGCACAGCTCCATGGCATCAAAAGTGAAAAAAGAGGAATGAACCATCCGGCCGCAACACAGAATGCCCAGTTTTTGCTCAATATCGTTCATTGGCTCGACCAATGAACGATATATCAAATCGGAAAAGGAAAAACTCCCGATTTAGCTCTTCCGTTTTTTCTTCGTTGGCTAATATAATTTGTGACCCATGTGATTCGATAGCGATGTACCGGAGCTATTTTACCACCATGGCGTGCGCCAAGTAGTCGATGTACGCGAAAAAATACAGTCTTTGGCGCATTTATCTGAACAATGCTTATGTAGGCAGCATCCAGCACGACAAGTATGCTAAGAATTTTGATTATCATATTGAGGGCAACAGCTTACTGACCGATGACCAGGTACAAAAGTACATCGGAATGATTCAACTCGGAGAGCTAAAATGGAGAAAAGATGATAATAACAACATGCATCATTTTTTTTGCATGAATCACAGCTATTTTTTACCGAATGTTGATCCCAATAACTTCAACTTCCTATTTTTGTTAAAACAGCTAATCCAAACACCGCTCTAAATATAATCAGTTGTTTTACAAGGCATTGGTTGCAATGACTGTAGCTACGATCAGTGTTTTTCAATGACAAATGCTTTAAGTTCCGCCATTTTTCCATCTTCGAATCGCCAAATGTCGCAATAATCGAAGTTTTCATATTCCCCGGCCTTATTTTTCAACCTGATTTCCCCGGTCACCATAACAAAATCGCCCTCCTCAATAGACTTTTCCAATTTGAAAACTGGCGGTTCATGATAGAACTCTTTCATATAAGCGCGGACTTCTTTTATCCCATGGAGGACACGGTCCCCTACAAAGACCCATTTCGTTTCTGCAGTACAGTAGGCCAGAAAGCTTTCATAATCTCCTTTTGCCACAAATTCGTTGGCTGTCTGTAATATCTTTGTATTTTTCATTTTCATCTAAAAAGTCGCGGGCGCATGAATTCCCGATCTGTATAATTACTAAAACCAACTATTTCTACCTCTCCAAGGAACATTGTCCAATGCGAAAAGTTCATTATCTCTAAAAAAAGCACTGATTTTCCTGCTAGTCGCCCCTAACTAAATTATACACCATGCAGTGGCGCCTGCTATTCACTCCGCGTGTCGGGCTTCAGAGGCATCTTAGCACAGCGGATTACTTTAATGGAAAGGCAAACGTATCCAACGACGACTTTAGCTTCAACCAAATAGATTCCCGCAACACGGAGGAGGTAATTGGCCAGGCTCTGCGAAAATGGATTGAGTTCCCTAACGGGCGTATCGCACGGTAGTCGCTTCTGGTGAGGTCGAAAAGCGTCCCGTTACGCAAAAACCAATCAGCTCTATCTCGTCGTAATAGTCCTCCAGAATATCTTCTTCCAAAGGCAATAGTACAGCAATCTTTGATATGGCCGATAGTTTTACATAAAGCGTTTGCAGAAACCAAGTGAACTTTGCACAAATATTGAGACATTTAGGTATTTATTTTTAGCAGAAAAAACTTTACATTTCATAATTATTATTTTTTAAGTTGGACAGAGAAGCATTCCCAGGACTATACTAATTTTTAAACATCTTCTTTATGAAACAAAAACATTCAGACAACTTTGATTTGCTCAGATATTTAAGGTCTCAAAAAAAAGATGGCAATATAGTGCCTTATTATCTGGCATCAAAAGCGTGTCTCGAACACTTGAAAATCACCAGCCCCTTTAAAAATTACTTTTATACGATCGGTTTGTATTATGGTGAAGGAGCCCGCATCAGGATAGGCACTACCGATTATGATTTAACACGGGGAAGCCTGTTGACGATCGGCCCAGGAATGACCTGCCAATGGCTCAATACCAGCTTCCCTTCAAATGATACGCTGTTTTTTTATGATGACATTTTTGTAAATAACTTCAGCAGGTCATTTTTCTATTCCCTCGAATTTTTTTGCCCCGATGAAAAGAGTGTAATACAACTCACCGATAAGCAATTTGAGGAAATGCAACAGCTTTTCAGCACACTTCGGGCAATCGCTGATAAGCCCGAAGCAGTATCGGGAATACTATATTCAATCCTCATTATTTCACAGAAATATTTTTGGAACCTCTACCGGGGTAATAAGAAGGAACTCAACGGTAAAGAACGCACCGTTGTAAAGTTTAGAGAATTAGTTTCAAAGAATTTCTCGCAGTATAAAGATGTTGCTTTTTATGCGGAACAGTTGCATATATCACCAAAATACCTGAGCGAAATATTAGTTGAATACACCGGGCTTTCGGCGAAAAAATGGATTGAGTTTCATATCATGCAGGAGGCAAAGTACCTGTTGAGCTTCTTAAATATGTCTGTCAAGGAAGTGTCCTATCAACTTGGCTACACAGACTCTTCTCATTTTTCCCGTGCATTCAGAAGCTACGAAGGTCAGCTCCCCACTGAGTTCAAAAATACGGTTGAAAATCCTACTTAATCGCGGATTCTAAATTAAAAACAGAAAAAACTACATTTTTTACCGCCATACCTACGGTATTGACGGCGAGGCTACTTCCTATATTCGTATGGTGTTAAAAAAACGTACGATAAAGTTTAGCTACGATGTTCCAGCGGGATGATGAATGTTATTACAAATACCTACTTTCCAGCATAATAAGTATATTTTTCATCCGAAAGATAGGAAAAATCACCTACGGAATAAAATATCCTAAATAGGTTGTCACGTTTTCAGCACCTCATGTGTCAATATTTAAAAAGTGGTTGACTGCAACCATTTCTCGGCACAGTTTAAAAAAATGAAATCTGAATGGAACGATGAAAGAAACAACGACGATAAAACACGTGTTGACCTGCCTGTTTTTCAGCATATGGTACTCGCATAGCCTAGCGCAAATACCTGTTGAAATCAGTGCGGGACATGCCGGATACTATTATCAGCACTCGTTTGCTACAAGGTTCAATCCGGGAAAATCCCTCGGGTTCTTTTACACCTCGTCTATTCTGATACCTTATGATAAAAACCGTGGAAATGAAATTATGAGCCAGTCTTACCTTTCCTATACGATGAGCAAACGATGGACAGCTGGAGTTGGTACTATCTTCGCTCCCGTCAACCGAGTAAGACCATCTGTATTTTTCCAGTATTTTCATAAAGGGAAAACAACATCTGTGCTGATTTACCCGAGGATGGATATATGGTCTGTGCCCAATTTAGAACTTATGGGTTTTATTGAATATAAGGGAGCTGTAAACAGGCCTGTAAACCTGTATGCCCGATTCCAATATATGACCACATGGAATCGGAACGGACATAGCCGGAGCTATCAATATGCAAGAGCGGGGATAGATATCCGAGACATACAATTTGGACTGGCCGCAAACTTTGATCAGTACGGAAGCCTTGCTACAAACTACAGCAACTTTGGACTTTTCGTGAGAAAAGTATTTTGAACAATTGTATCATCAAATAATTAAGAAATCATGAAACAGAAATTTTTTAGAACACACAATGATTATACAGGTCTGGTTATCCGCCTGACAATAGGTATCGTAATGTTTGCACATGGAGCGCAGAGTATGCTGGGCTGGTTTGGGGGCTTTGGATTTACCAAAACTTTGGAGGGACTGCAAAAGATGGGACACCCATATCTTGTGGGACTATTCGTTATAGCAATAGAGTTTTTTGCACCCTTATTTATAATTATAGGCTTTGCCTCCCGCTTTTGGGCAATTGCAATGGGAGGTCTTTTTACAGGGATAATTTTATTGGCAGGACATCTGGAACATGGTTTTTTTATGAACTGGTTTGGCGATAAAGAAGGCGAGGGATTCGAATATCACTTGCTGATGCTTGGTTTATGCATTGCATTATTCATTCAGGGCAGCGGAAAATACTCACTGGACAATTTGATATCCAAAAAACTCACAGCCTCAATTTAATCAACGATGATGTCGATGCATGAACTTTTATGGTTGCTTTAGCAGCTTTTCTGTGGGTGATCTGCCCGGGGCCAAATATGGCTCCTTTCCTGACAAAAATCCACTTTGGGTAAAGGCGCAATAATAGTTCATGCCCAGTATATTGGATTTTTTTGGTAATAAAAATGAGACTTTCAAAAGCTAAAGATAACGAACAAGAATAAATTAAATATGGAAAAGAGAATTGACATACAACAGCTGGAGCCGGATGCATTCAAAGCAATGTTCGCTCTGGAAAACTACCTTCAAAATTCGGGGCTTTCTAAAACGTATTTCTATCTGATTAAAATTCGTGCATCACAAATCAACGGTTGTGCTTTTTGTATCGATATGCATTCTTCCGATGCATTAAAACAGGGCGAAACCGCACAGCGAATTTTCCTACTCAACGCCTGGAAAGAAACCGGATTATTTACTGAAGAAGAGAAAACAATTTTAGCCATTACTGAGGAAGTAACCTTAATCAGCCAAAACGGGTTAAGCGAGGAAACGTACAATCTGGCCGAACAACTTTTTGATGAAAACCAAATTGCACAGATCATTATGGCAGTTGTTACCATTAATGCATGGAACAGGATTGTAGTCAGTACGAGGAAAACAGGGTATTAAAAGAATAATGAACTAAAAAATGAGACTAAATTATGCAAACAATTTCTAAACAGCTAAAAATATTATTATCAGCTCTTATACTTTCCAACATTGTTTTTATGGTGTGTATAGTGTGCTTATACTTCGACAACAGGCAAATTTTTAATGCAAAAAGAATAAATATTAATGATTCTTCGGGAAATAACCGTGTTGTTATTGCAAACACAGACCATATTCCACAACCTATTGTTGCTGGAAAAACCTATAAACGAGCTTACGCACCAGCAGGTCTTATATTCTATGACAAGAACGGTGACGAAAGAGGAGGCCTTGCCATAACTGATAATGAGGAGACCAATCTGAACGCTCTCTCATTTGACTATCAAAATGCCGATGCTATCGGTATACTGGCGCAGGACAATAAACACGACAACTATTTCAGAGCCGGGCTATTGATTAACGACAAAAATCTGTCTGGTAAACCTGGCCATAACATCAATCGTATCAACCTGCTTACGGAAAATGGAAATGCAGCCTTAATAATGAAGGACAACAACGAAATACCGAGGATTATTTTAAAAGTTGATAGTCTAGGCAACCCGTCTATCGAAATGTTTGACAAAAACGGTAAACTGAATTGGAAACAATAAAGACAAATCCTATGAAACAGACATTAAAAACCATCATCCTTATCCTACCTATCCTTTTGGCGATGAAAACTTTTGGTCAACATAAAAATCAATTTAAAATGGAACAGAATTACAGAGAAGAGCGCACTGTTACAGAACAGGTAGCCGTCATTGATAAAATTAGCATTCCTAAAAAAGCTATTGCGGCATATTCCGAAAAATCGATTTTCATCAGGAATACACTAAGGCAGCAGCCCGGATTTGTAAAGTATGAAATCTTTCAACAGACAGGCGATCGTGGTGATCTTCGGGTCACTACGGTTACCACCTGGTCAGACCGGCGGTACATGAATAATGCCAGATTGGTCATCCGGGCGGAGATGCAAAAGGCAGGGATTAATATGCCTGCTTTTTTAGAACAAAATAGCATTACGATGGAAAGGGATATTTATCAGGTCGTCGTGGAGTAGTTCATAGCGATTGGATTACGCAAGAAACGGATTTTAATAACTGTCGGATATGGTTAATTTTAAAAAGAAAGATAAAAAATCAGTAAAATATTAAAAGCTACTACACATGCATATTAAAAGTTATCCCTCCATTTTATACTTCGGCACACCGGTAGTACTTATCAGTACTAAAAATCCCGATGGTACATCGAATCTTGCGCCTATATCTTCAATTTTCTGGTTGGGTTGGAGGTGCATGATTGGGCTTGGGGCTTCATCCCAAACGGCCCAAAACCTTTTGGCAACCAAAGAGGCCGTATTAAACCTGCCATCGGTAAACGAAGCAAAAGCAGTGAACCTCCTTGCTAAAACCACGGGGTCTAATCCTGTTCCTCCGTCTAAAATATTAAAGGGATATCGTTTCGAAAAAAATAAATTTGAAATAGCAGGATTGACGGAAACCCCAGCCGAAACCATTAATGCCTCACGGATTAACGAGTGCCCTGTGCAAATGGAAGCTGTCGTTATGGGCATGCATAAATTGGCGGAAGACGAACCTTTAAAGCATGGGAAGATTATCACGTTTGAACTAAAAATAAACAGGGTATTTTTGGATAAATCAATTACTATGGATAATCATCCAAATCGGGTTGATCCAGATAAATGGAAACCTCTTATTATGAGCTTTCAGGAGTTTTATACACTTGGCGATAAAGTACATGAATCGACTCTCGCAGAAATTCCTGAAAATTTATACAACACCTACGATAGGAAATCAACTCAAGAAGAAGTTTAATGATCATTAATAATGGATAAGAAATGATAACAAAGGATGAAATTTTAAATCTCGAGAACACACTTTACGGAGCCATCAAAAATAATGATGTAGAAATACTCGACAGTCTATTGCATGCTGATCTACTTTTTATAATTCCCAGTGATCAGACAATAGCCCAGGAAAAATATGGAGTCCTTTGTCAAGCAATATTATCAAGATAGTTTGATAGTTATGGGGCAAGCTTTCACAATGAATGCGATGGAGGCTTTTTAATGAACCTTCAAGTTTTAGATCAGCAATTCCATCCCGTTGCTGATTATACTGAATATTTGTATCTTAGGATAAATACAAATATTATAATTATGTCATCCAAGATTTTCCTGCAATCATTACAAAGTAAATTAAAGGGCGGCAATGCCCGCTCTATTCATTTAAATGCATTGCCAGGAAGGTTGGCCACTCGGTTAGACCTGAAGCTGCTTGACCTCATTGAGGATGGTCTCGCCAAATCATTTTTGGATACCTTGTTGACCAAAGCAAACTTTGAGTTTAAGATTTCGTTTGATACGATAGACCTCAATGAAAAAGATGCGGAAACTCAAAAGAAACTGACCTTAATTTCTAAACGACTGAACTCCATCATCATCGAAAATGAGGATTATTTTAAAGAACATGGGATGAAGACCCTCGGATTTGGCTATCCTATTCTTATAAAAAGATCCTCAAAAGACCCCTCCAAGATCATAAAAGCCCCATTATTTATTTGGCAACTAGAGGCCGTTAAATCTAAAAACAAAGTCAATGAATGGTCGTTTTTGCGAAATAAAGTAGTTCAAGCAAATGGGAAAATAGTGGACTCAGATATTCACCCGATTAGTATCAACGAGGTCCTCCTTTCTTTTATCAAAAGTGAAGATGACATTACACTCCCCAATCTGACCAATGAAGCCTTAGATGACGCTCTGATTGATAGCAACGAATTAGTGAACGCCTGTGCTGAAGTACTGGAAGCACTCAATTCGAATAGTAAAGAGCAGATACTCGAGGTGCTAAGCAAAAACTTTGAAACAGCTATAAATGTATTACCCGAAGCATCCCAGATAGATGCTATCGCCAATAACAAAGCTTACATTCATTTTGGTGGTATTTTTGGTTTGTTCAGAGCGCAAAAAGAAAGTATTATCACTGACATTTCCCGCTTATTGGATCGCTTCGATGCCTTTGAATTTGATGAGCTTAAAGTTGAAAATATATCGACAACACCTTTCAGCGCTTTAGATACCGACCCAAGCCAACAGGCCATAATAAGTGCTCTTGGAAATGAACCGAATCAAATAATACAAGGCCCCCCAGGGACGGGAAAGAGTCAATCATTAACTGCACTGATCACGAATGCACTTGCCAATGGTCTGAAATGTCTTGTCGTCTGCGAAAAGAAAACAGCGCTTGATGTGATTAAAGCAAATATCGAACGTACGAATCCTCAGATCGGTGCTCTGGTAGGTGTAATTGATGATGTCAATGATGCGCGTGAAGCGATCGTTGATTCCGTCAGGGATCGTCAGATCGGAGTTCCGTTTTACATCTCAGTAAGGCAAGCCCAAAACCAGTATGATGCGATAAAATCAAAACTCAAGGAATCGGCTGAACTTATTAATGCACAGCATGCTGCCTTAGCTCAAACGGTCTACGGCGATAAGAGTTGGTCGCAGACCGTCGGACGGTATTTGGCTTTATTGAAAAACTTTAATCAAGTACCGCTCAAGAATATTATACCGAAAGAGGGTTTTAATTTTGCTCAGGATCATACAGAACTGGAAAGGATACTTGCTGTTTTAAAGCATAGCCATAATTTATTTAAGCAATCGCATCAGGTTCATTCCATATTTAGACCATTGACAGACGACCTATTTTTAGATCAACAGGTTGGGCTATCACGTGTAAAAATTGAAGATTTTATTGCATATGCTCATAAACAGATTCCAACTATTGAACAGCTTATTGCTGAACTTCAAGTGAGTGGAAAGCAGTGGGCTGATGATTTTTTGAGTGGCATCCCCGCAATAATGCAGCAGGATTTTAAGCCCTATTTAGCATTTTGTATTGGAGATTCAGTCAAGGAAGAGGTATTGCCATCCACTTTTCCTCAGGAACAGCGCATAAATGAAATTGTCTTAGGATTACAAACAGTAGGGATAAAAGCGCAACAATTTTTCAAGCAATATGAAGATGCTCTTCAACAACATTATAGCAGCTATCATTCATCGCTAAGCAATGCAATATCAACTTATCTTGCTTACGCTGAAACAAGCATTGCTCAATATGGCAATAACTTATTAAATAATAGTAGTGGTGCAAAATTTAAAACAAGCTTATTAAGTATATTCTCGGGAAAGCATAAACAGATAAAACAAACGAGAATCGAATTAAAGAATCGTATCGCGCAGGTAAGATCAGCCCATGTTCAGAAAAATTATATTGAGCATCAATATAACGATCATTTGGAAACAGCTGATTTATCTATTTACCTAAACAATATTGAGGAACTCAGACAAAAAGCAGCCGCTTGGAAAGAGCAATACCCACATACGATAAATAGCTATTTGTCTAACATTAATGACCATCATTTTCATACTGAACTGAGTGAACTAAAAGCGCAAATAGCACCCCTACTTCAAAAATTGGATAGCATAGAGCAAATGCTAATCGCCGATTACAATATTGTTCCAACGACTCCAGTTACTGATATCAATGGGGTGATAAAGGCAATACCCTACCTAACTGAAAGAGTAACTTTTCAATCAAGGTATTTTAATAATTTCCGTGATTATTATGCGGCACGCGCTGATGCCTATCGAAGTCTACAAAACTCGTTCGAAGATATTGAAAGTAACCAGTTAACAGGAAATATGACAAATGGTGTATTTTTACCGTATACAAGTCTTCAGGCTGCACTGGACATATGTCATACGGTTAAGCATACCATCACAACGTTCAGTGACCATATGGGTGAGTTCCGTATCTATCACGAGTGGAAATCATTTTTCCTTTCACAGGACGAAGCGCAACAAAAGCTTATTTCCAGAATCAGCATACATCTTAAAGATCATTGGGCTGATGCATTTGAATGTTGGTATCTGTATTGGATACTGACGACAAATGAGCCACAAGAGCTGCCAAAAAGTGATTACCAACTACAACAATATCAGCAGCATAAACAGGAGTTTAACCATGCGCAGCTAAACAGTATAATTGCCTTATGGACGGAAAAACAGGCTGATGCTGTAGGACAATTCAAAGCTAGAGGACAAAATATTAATAGTCTTTTTAACAAAAAGGGAGCTAAGGGAATGCGTCGCAATTCACTACGCACTATTGTAAACAGAGAATTTGAACTATTTACTGATTTTTTTCCAGTATTGTTGGTCAATCCATCGGTCTGCAGTTCCATCTTGCCGCTACAGGAAGGAATTTTTGATGTGGTCATATTCGATGAGGCCAGTCAGCTGCGTCTCGAAGATACTTACGCTGCCCTGATCCGAGGAAAAGCTAAAATTGTTTCGGGTGATAAGCATCAGATGGCTCCCTCCTCTTACTTTGAAGGAAGTGGAGCGCTACTTGACCCGATTGATGATGAAACAGAAGATCCCGAAGATGAATTTTCAGATCGGACTGCGCTGCATGCTGCTCAGCTTAATCTTGCAGATAGCGAATCTTTACTCGCTTATGCTGTAGACAAAGGGTTCGTCGAATCGTATTTAAAAGTCCATTATCGTTCGAAACATCCTTATCTCATTGACTTCTCTAATCATGCGTTCTACGGAAATAGATTGATGCCTGTCCCAGCGAAAGAGCACTACACTCCTATTGAATATTTACAGATTGATGGATTGTATGAAGGACAGGTAAATAAGCAAGAGGCATTGAAAGTGGTCGAGTTGTTACAACAAATCATGAAGGATGCTAAAGATAGTATTCCAAGCGTGGGTGTAGCTACGTTCAATATTTATCAACGCAACTTGATCCTGGAGGAACTGAGTGCAGTTCGTCAGAACGATACTGTATTCGATAGCTTAATGGCGCAGGCAGGAGATTCATTCTTTGTTAAAAATCTCGAAAACATTCAGGGCGACGAACGGGATATTATCATTCTGTCCACTACATTTGGACGAAAAGCCGACGGCTCGTTTAGTCAAAACTTTGGTCCGATTATAAAAGGTAAAGGACATCGCATGTTGAATGTAATCATTACTCGAGCGCGGTCAAAAGTATTTGTATGTACTTCTTTCCCTCAGGAGTATGTTGGTCAGTACCCAAATCTTATCCAACAGAAGGGCAATAAAGGCCGTGGACTTCTGTACGCTTACTTTACCTATGCGAAAGCGGTAAGTGAGGGAAATGAAGAATTGCGAAAGGGCATTCTACAGCTGTTGAGTCAGTATTGTACAGATAAACTGTATGAACCTGCAGAATTTAGCTTAGGGTCTGAGTCTCCGTTTGAAGATGAAGTATTTGAACGACTTGCACAGCAAATCGGTGCAGACCGTATAGAACAGCAGCATTCAATAGGCGGTTTTAGGATTGATATCGTTGTAAAATCAAAAACAGGCCACAAACCACTCATCGCAATAGAGTGTGATGGCGCGAAATACCATAATAGCCCTGAAGCTTACGCATGGGACAGCTTCCGCCAGGAGCAACTTGAAAGATATGGTTTTGTATTTCATAGGATATGGTCCATTAAATGGTGGGATGACGCCAATGGAGAGCTCAATCGACTACTTGATTTTATTCGTGAACAGGATGAAGAAGAGGCAAATTTAGGTAACCATGTGCATGTAGCAACGAGAATCAATATAAGTGATAATTAGCCACCAGGTTTCGACCTGGGAAAAAAGCATACAAATGTTATAATTTGATAATGTGATTCTATCACCAGGTCCGTAAGGTCACTAAACCAAAGGTGCGTTAACCTCAGATATGGCGTTACTGAAAATGGTCTATTTAGCACATAAAAACATTAAGAAAAAATGGACGATGCTATTGGCACAGTTTGTTTTACACTCCTATTGCAATTCCAATATAATCTTTACAAAAATAGTAGTATAAAATTATAAATGTTTCGGGATTTATCTCCCAAACATTATTTCTGATGATTTTCTCTTTCTCTAACTTTTTTTGGATCTCCCTATGCTCTTTTTTTGTTAATGGAATATATACTGCATCGATCCAGTCCGGGTAGGTTATCCTATAGATTTTGCTATCTTCTACAGCCCTGATGCTCCTTCTGGATTTTTCCTGCGCTACAAATTCCGGAAACGAGATGACAAATTCATTTTTAAACTTGAAAAAGGTGATATTTTCATTTCCTTCTTTGTCGGTAGCGTATGCCTTTACAGCACCACTAGTAATAAATCCAATATGAAGGCAGGGTTCATTCTCACGAATACAAAATCAGCCTTTTAAGCAGATCGGTTGGAAGAACTGTACAGAAAAGTTGTTTTCCTCAGTCGATAATACTCGTGTTGAGGATAAGTAATTTTCAGATACATCAGTCATTTTATAATCTTTTCGTTCTTTTATTTTATTCTTAACAGTATGTGGATTCACATACCCATCCAGTTGCTTTTATTTTATTTTTACTACGATCTTTCCTTTTGCTCTTCCACTTGCCACGTGATTCATAGCCTCATTGGTCTGAGAAAAGGAGTAAACTTTTTCTATCACAGTTTTAATATGACCATCTTCAATAAGTTTTGTAATTTGTTCAAGCTGTTTTCCACTAGATTTCATAAACAGAAATTGATAATCAACTCCTTTCTTCTTTGCTTTTCTCCTAATACCTGAACTTAAAATAGATAATACTGTTCGAATGATCCAAGAAGCCCCAATTTTGTGTGCAAATGCAGGTGTGGGCGGACCTGAAATAGAAATGATCTTTCCTCCTGTTTTTACTACATTTAATGATTTCTCCAACGTCTTGTTATCTTGGCTGTTCAAAACCAAATCATAGTCCTTCAAAACAGCTTCAAAATCCTGCGTTTTATAGTCAATTAAAACATCAGCCCCTAATTCCTTAAGCATTGGAAAACTTGCTTTTCCTGCTGTGGTGGCGACAGTGGCACCTAAATATTTGGCTAATTGAATGGCAACAATACCAACTCCTCCGGATCCTGCCTGTATAAAAACTTTTTGTCCTTTTTTTAATTTTCCTATTTCTACCAAAGCTTGCCAAGCGGTCAGAGCCACGAGGGGAACACCTGCTGCTTCGTCCATGGAAAGGTTTTTTGGTTTTAAAGCCAAATCTTTTTCTTCAACTGCTAAGTATTCAGCAAAAGTTCCGATGTGATGGTCTGAAGGACGGGCAAACACTTCATCTCCAATTTTAAACTTTGTAACTTTTGAACCGGTTTCAATGACAATACCTGCCAAATCATGACCTAGAATAAAAGGTGTTTTATAAGGTAAAATCATTTTGAACTCACCGGACAAAATTTTAGAATCCAGTTGATTGAGTCCTGCTGAATAGATTTCAACCAGGACCTCAGCCTCTCCTATTGTCGGCCTGATAACCTCACGGAGCGTAAGATCCTCTTTTTTACCATAATTTTGAACTACAAATGCTTTCATAAAAAAATTATTTTTATTGGATAGATTGATAATGTTCTTTCTTATTAACCAATTTATAGGCTTTATTTCCAGAAGAACCTCCCGTAATCAGTATTGTTTTATTTGTTAAATTCATCAGTTTAAAATCTAAAATGAAATATGCCAATCATCCGTATTTTCAATTTTTAAAATGCAGATGATTGATACTATTAATTTTATGCATGGGCTAATTTCGACATTGCTTCACCGATCGCTGTTGCATAGATCTTGGTATCTCCTACCGGAATATCAAATAGGTTCGTTTCTAATCCAATCAATAGCTCATCTGCCACTTCACTTGGATCAATTCCTGCTGCTCCACCTATTTCGGCAGAAAATTCCGTATTGACTAGTGGAGGATAAACTTCATAGATCTGAAGATTTTTCTGTTCTTCATAAGTTTGTCTTAAAGCAGTTGTATAGCTATGTAACGCTGCTTTAGTCGCTCCATAAGTTGGTAAGAATTTATGACTTCCATATACTGCTATGGATGAAACATTCACAACAGCAGATTCTTCTTTTTCCAATAAGTGTGGAACCATTAATTCTGTAAAATGGATGATTGCAAAATAGTTGGTATTCATTTCGATCAATGCTTTTTCGTGTGCATTGGTTGTTTCACTCAGCAGATATCCAAAAGCTGCTCCGGCATTGTTGATGATGATATTAACATCAGTATGATTCGTTTTCAAGTCTTCTGCAATACGAACTCTATCTGCTTCCACTGATAAATCACCCTGAATTGCTACTGCATCTTTCAGCTCCGCTAAAGCTTTTTGAAGACGTTCTTCATTCCGACCGTTGATGATGATTTTGTTCCCTGCCTCATTTAATTTTTTAGCAATTGCCAACCCTATTCCGGCACTTCCGCCACTGATGAATATTGTATTTCCTGTTGTTTTCATATTGATTGTATTTATTTAATGTTGTATGATACTTTGTTTATGTAATAATTTATTGGTTAAGAAAAGGATAATCTGTATACCCCTTTTCTCCCGGTGTATAGAAGGTTTCCTGATCGGGAGTATTAAGTGCTGAATCAGTTTGAAATCGCTCGACCAAATCCGGATTCGCAATAAACGGAACCCCAAAAGAAACCAAATCTGCATCGTTATCTTCCAAAACCTGTGTTGCTGTTTCTTTGTTAAAAGCTCGATTGATAATGATAGTCCCGCTATAAATTTTCCGGAAATGTTTTGCCACTTCCTGAATGGCATTTTCATTACCAGTAACATCTGTAAAAGGCTCTATTAGATGAATGTAAGCTAAGCCATAATCATTTAATCGGTTAACGATATAGTCATATGTTGCAATTGTTTCATCATCTACAGAAATCCCCATGATTCCATTTAGAGACGGATTGAGACGAACACCTACTTTTTTGAGATCAACAGTTTCTTTGATGGCCTCTAATATTTCAAAAAGAATTCTGGCGCGATTTTCAGGCGAGCCTCCATATTCATCGGTTCTATGATTAGAATTTTTGCTAAAGAATTGTTGTAAAAGATAGCCATTTGCTCCATGCAGTTCTACTCCATCAAAACCCGCCTCAATCGCATTGATAGCCCCTTGCTTGAAATCCTCGACCGTTCTTCTGATATCTTCAATCGTCATTGGCTGTGGAGTAACTGTAGGCTTAAAACCTTCAGCTGTAAAAGCTTTTTGCTCAGGATTAAAATCCGAAGGAGCTAATGGTAATCTTCCTTCGTGTAGATCAGGATGTGAATACGCTCCTGTATGCCACAACTGAGCAAAGATATTACCTCCATTTGCATGCACAGCTTTGGTCACTACCTTCCAACCTTCTATTTGTTCATCTGTGTATATACCCGGAACGTTAATAAACCCGATTCCTTCCTCACTGATAAACGTACCTTCAGTAATGATAAGTCCAGCTGTTGCACGCTGTGCATAATAAGTTGCTGTCAGTTCAGTTGCAACATTGCCCTGATTTGCTGATCGAGCTCTTGTCATAGGAGCCATTACCATTCTGTTATTGAGTTTCTTTCCACTAAGCTCGTAGCTTTCAAATAATTTGTTACTCATATCTTTTTTTGAATTAATTTCTATTATTTACAAAATATACTTTTTAGTATATTTTGGGTCAAAAAAAATTACAGCGTATAATGCTCTAATTCTTTCTTAAGGTCTTTTATAAGTTCGATCATTAACTTCTTATTATCTATAGTTCTGCTAACGACAATTCCTCCCTCCACTGCTGACAATATCTTAAAGGCAAAAACTTCTGCATTGAGTTCTTTTGAAAACTCACCATTAGCAATACCATCCTTTAAAATAGTTGAAAGCCCCAGCAATCCTGTTTCTAGAACTGTTGCAACTTTCTTTTTAATAGCCGGAAAATGATCATCTGCTTCCACGGCAGTATTAAAAATCGGACAGCCGCCGGCGATATAGGTATCTATTGGGTTCTTATGAAAATCGAGATACAAAAAGATCTTTTCTTTTGAGGTTTTACCCTGGGAAACAATACCAGCCAGCTTTTGTGACATTTTTTTTAATGAAAAGTCCACGACCTGTTCGGATAGATCATCTTTCCCATTAAAATGCCCATAAATACAACCTTTTGTTAATTTGGTCGCTTCCAAAACCTCATCTATGCTTACGCCAGAAATTCCCTTCTCATTATAAATAGGACTTGCTGTTTCTAGGATAAATAGCTTCGTTTTTTCTGCTTTTGTTAACATCTTTTTTTAATTTACCATGCAAATATACTAAAAAGTATATTTCAAAAACAAATTAAATATACTTTTTAGTATATTTTAAGAATTCGGTATCACTTAAGTGCATTCTTTTTCAGTGCTTTCCTTCCACCTGCATTGTGACATTATTCACCGAAAGTAGTTTCTAGATTCGATATGTTCTGTCGGATTTGATCTGATTTTTTTTAAAATAACTTCTATTTAAAATTTGCTGCTCAATAAAAAATCTATTTCCTGATATTTTATTAAAAAATTTATCCCTGATTATTGAAGAACCGCTAAATTAGAAATCCAAAGATTTTGTTATGCCAAGAAGTGTTTCTATTCTAGTAAACAGAATAGATGGTTCAACTCCTGGCATCCTAAAGTATAAAACCCACATCGGCGTGACCACTATACCTGCATGCTGTTTAGAGCTATTTCAGGACAAGACATGAAAGTCGATACTTGTTTTTTAATACAGATTCGGAGAAGGGCAGGATAGAAATCTACTCAGTCAACAACGATCGTATTTCTTTTTCCCCAATGGAAGAAACAAAAGACAGGTACTTAGTGGCATCTATAAATTCTAAAGAGTATAAAATAGAAATGATCCGAACTGTCTTAGTGGACTTTTTAATGGAAGAATTAGAATATCTCACAAAAACTTTTGCGATAGAGCTAAATGCTGAATTGAATTGTAGTGGCTCTTATGCTACTGAGGGCAATGAAATATATCAGATCTAACAAGTTCACTTGTATCTTTCTGAGAATAATAGGGATTTCACAGTTGATTCATTTTTCCGCAATTGGAAAGTCTATCGGCACATTTAAAACTTTAGTGGTGTAGTTTGTCATATAGCCGTCGCCAATAACATGCAGTATATCTATAATGTTTTCCTGATTGTATCCAGCGTTGAAACAGTTTTCCAGTAGATTTAGCTCTTTTTGCCGACCTGTAATCACACTTTTAACAAAACTGATCAATGCATTTAATCTATGATCAAATTCCACTTGCCCTTGCCGTATCTGCATTATCTGCTCATCGCTGAATCCATTTAACTTACCAATCATCGTGTGTGCACTTAAACAATAAAAGGATTGGTTCTCCTCAGAAACAACTAACATAATAGCTTCTGTTTCTTTCTTGGTGAGTGATACCTTCCTCGTATGAAATTGATAATAATTACGGAGTGCATTTTTTGAATGCATCATCGATGCATATAGATTTGGTACCCTTCCCAATCGCTCTTCAAAATATATCCAGAAGTTTTTGTTTTCTGTGCTTAAATCTTCTCCGTTGGGTATATCTATCGTTATCATTTTATTCCTTCGTTTTATTTTTTTGCAGCTTTATTTCTTTAAATTCGGATATGCTTAATCCTGTTTGAAGTTTAAAGAAACGACTAAAATGTGCGGGACTCTCAAAACCTATTTCGTAAGCAATTTCCTTTGCTGTTTTATCAGTATAGTGTAAGTATCTCTTAGCTTCCAGTACGACCCTTGAGTGGATAATTTTGGAAGGAGACGGCTGACCCAAAATCGCAAATATGTTACTTAATGTTTTGGGTTTCCAAATTTGAATTAGAGATTCAGTCTGTATCAAATTGAAGAATCCCCTCTCCCTCATGAAATAAGGTATCAACGTTTGATCTGATAAAGGCGCTTACGCATGTCTACCAATTGCTGTCTTAGCTTATCCTGATCTGGCGCTACGGGAAGTAAACTCTGTAAGCAGAGTTTTTCAACTTCCTCGAAGAGCTTGTGCGACCAGACGAAAAGCTCATCATAGTTATAATTGCCATTCTTGATACCTAGCAGTTCTTCCCTATTGGGACGTTTTATCTGTAATTCACTTTTGGACACAATCTCTTTTGCCTGTTGCAATAGACGGATGGTATGCATCATATTTTTGGCATCATAGCCCTGCCCATGATTCATTGTTCCTTCAAAGCGTGCCTCATTACGCTCTGAAACCCAGCTAAAATATTCATTATAGGCCTTGCAATAAGAAGAATAAGCTTCGTGATTAACAAAGAGGTACGCGCAAAGTGTCTGACCTTTTGGGATAGAACTGCAAGACACCTCATTGCTATCCAGGCTAGCCACGACACCTTTGTAACCCAAAGTCTGAGTCTGATCATAATACAGGCTATACATTCCCTTTGTATGTTCGATCTTTGCTAAACCACAGTTTTCCTGTTTCCACTGCCGCCTGCTTAGCCACGAGCTTAACGGTAAACTACCATTACCGGCTATGATAAAGCAGAAATCCAGCAAACTTTTACGTTCGCGATCCATCGGATTGTTGATTTTCTTATTCAATCCTTTTGCCTTCCGCACCTGTACCATAGCGTACTGCGCAAAAGTCATAACAGCCTCTCGCGTGATAAAATCCTGCATTTTAAATTGCTCCATGATTGGATCTTGGTATACGATGCAATCGGCAGGACTAGCCAAAAGTTCCAATACAGTCGGATTACTCTTTGACAGGAGTTCTACGAAACGTCCTAGCTCATAATAAACTTCATCATTGCTGGTATTAGCCACTTGGCCAATATATTGATCGCCCAAGTAATATTCCAGAGGCAGGTAAAATACCCCCCTGATATCAGTATCGGAAGATGCAGTGGCCAAACCATATGCCCGGCTACCGACAACGGCCTCAAACAAGATCAGCCCGTTCTTTCGAAGTTCGTCTATAGTCATCTTAATATAGTTTTAAAGTATTTCTCCAGTCCTTCCTTATCCGGTACGGATACAGGAACCTGCCCTACTTGATGCTCTAAATGTATTAACTTTGTTTCGATATAATTGCTTATGATAGCTGAACAGCTGTATACAAACCCTTCATCGACTTGGCTCTTCAACTTTTGTAATTGCATAACTTCGATTTTAACGTCATCAGGCAATAATACAGATAGTTCGGCCAATGTCATGGGTGCATAATCGCGATTGGTCATACTCCAGTCTGCTGCAAGTAAAGACCTAAGGATATAAAATAAGCTCTTGAGCTTCATGGTTTCTCGCCGAAGATCTTCTACTTTGCTACGGACAATCCCAAGATAATGATGAGCGTGCCTACGTGCGTCAAAATAATTTTCGATCATTGTCCTAAAGCTTGTTTTGAATCCGTTAAACTCGTGATAAACTACCGGTGACTGAATCCATTCAAATGGGCTCACATTACTTTTATACAGTAAGGTGAGTACTTTAAACAGATCCCAGCCTGCGATATCGAGGTCATCGATCATTGGAAACCGCATTTCGGTAGGCAGCGGAAACAAACGGCTATAGTCCTCCCCTTTTCTTAAATAAATAAACCGAACGTCGTAGTCACTGTCGAGCGACGGAAATCCCCAACCTCGACTTCCTGATTCACAGGCGAAAAGTATACGTACTCCTTCGCTCGCTTCTATTTCCATGAGCTTCTTGATGATATGTGCTTTCATTTCTTCGTGCTTTTTTAAATTTTCATTAACACAAAGATCGATTGCGATACTGAAGCCCTTTTGCGCATTAAAAAAAGAGCATAAAAACAATGGGAGACCGCTTATTATCAGGCAGATATTTTTCTTAAAAAAATTGAAGCTTACATAGGATTATAAAAGTACGCAGATAGAATGCGTAGGATAAGTAATCAAAAGCTAAGATTTCCTTGGAAAAAATCCTTGATATCAATTCATTGATAACTTTTAATAATCCAGAATAAATCGATAAATTATCTGACATTGATCCAAACGGAATAGTATACCTTCATTTGCCATCAAATGTGAGGGCACCTATCAGTTAGAACAATAGAACCGTAAAAAGTTTCGAATCTTAAAATTCGTTTCATCGCCCAACTTTCGAAAGGTTGATGCAGCTTTTTCCTTTTGATCGGTCGCTAAATATGCAATTCCGAGATGGATAATATAATCCTCATAAAATACACTTCCATATCGCTCCAAGTCAATTTTCGTAGCAATACCTTTTTCATATTCAAAGATTGCTTTTTCAAATTCTGAAGTTCTAAACCGCTCTTCTCCCTGTTGATAGGCCCTATAAACTCTCTTGGCTTCAGGGGTAAAAAACTCATACATTTTAAAAAAATTGAAAGGAAGTGTGATCAATAAATCTTTTCCTGTATAATTTTTATAAAACTTGCCGCAACGCTTTATCGATTGTATAACTTGCTGCCTAATGTCATCCTCCTCAATGTCTGAAATGACAATATTTGAAATCTGATTACTCTGGTCAAGTATAAACTCCACTTTTAGAAAGTAGTTTTTGGATGTCTTCTTTTCCAATAGTGGTGCCCCATTAGTAATACACGAATTGGGATCTATTGTTCCATTATCAAATACTAATTTGGAAAGATTATTAGCAATATAAAATTCTCTTCCGTCACGAAGTATTCGTTTCTCTTCAAATTCCGGATATTTTTTAACAAAATCGTCTGTTTTCAAAAAATAGAGTTTAATTTTAGTACCCTTCTCGACAACTGTCAAATAATCTTCAATGAACGCGTAGTTTAGCTTCATGTGCCCCAGATCTATCTCATTATCCCCAATATATTTCGCATCAAACATATAGGCAGATATTTTCATTTTATTCGGACTTATCTCATAGATAACCTCATTGGAAAAATAAGGATTATCTACAGGAACAAGTGAATTTTCTTCAGTCAATGCAAAGTCTAAAACCCATTTACCCAGCAGTTTGTTACTTTGAGCAAACAATGGAAAGGCTAATAGAAAGGAGGCGAAAAAAGCAAAGATGTTCTTCATTTAAATTAAAATGGTATACGGCCTATGGCGTAATAAATTTACGTAATGATACCGAAACAAAGCAACATTGTCAAACCAAAAAATTGGGCATAGAGAAATTATAGAGTTTAAGACCATCGCAGGAGACAAAATTACTTTAAAATGGGATGGTGAATTCAAATAACAAGAAAAAAAATGTAAAAATCTAACGTAAATACTCCGCAATTGTTTGCGCGCATCCTATCAGCAGTTGTAAAGAGCAGACAGCAGCAAATATTTACGGTAAGGCATTGGCAGAAGCAGGATTTATCACATTGGCTTTTGTTGCGTCCAATCAGGTTGGTAGCGGTGGCGAAGTACGGTTTTTGGAAGCCCCTGCACCCCGGGTGGAGGATTTCCGTTGCGCGGCAGATTTTCTGACAACGCTAAACTACATTGACAGCACCAGAACTCACCAAACCATTTACGTGTGGATAGTCTGGACAAAGCGATTGCTTTTGATGCGTTCCATTTGGCAGAGCTATTACTTACCCAACCGCTTCATATAGTAATCGGTGATAAAGTAGGTGCGTTTGGTTCGTATAGGGACGGTTTTGAACTGTTTAGAAAAGCAGCGTCGAAACAAAAAAGCATCCAGGTTGTTCAGGGATCAAGTCATTATGATCTATATGATGTTCCCGAATACACAGCGCAAGCATTGGCTGAAATAATTCCGTTCTCTAAGAACATCTTAACCAAATAACTTTCTAAACCACGTTAAAAAAGAATGGCTGAAAAACTTTCTTAATCACTGGCATCGGATTTGAAACTTGTCGGAAGATTTATTTTTCCGACATTTTTATTTCATAGCTCGAAAGAGTGAACAGAAGTTCAAAATTAAAGACTTCACTTACACTTAAAGAAAGTGAAACAATGTTTCTAAATCCAACATTTTAAGCAGAATATTATTACTCAAATAGGAAAAAGATATCAAAGTTTACATTTTTTCAAGTTGTTCCATAACCACTTTTGCCATTGCCTTTGAACTAAACGGATTTTGACCCGTTATCAAATTACCATCAACAACAACATTGGAGGTCATAGGAATAAAAGCTTTTTTAAGATCTGCACCCCGCCCTTTAATGGCCGCTTCCAGATTGAAGGGTACCTCCCGTTTTCTTCTGGCAATAGTTTCCTCAAACCAGTCAAATCCAGTCATTGATCTTCCTTTAAGCAGATATTCACCGTTACTAAGCTTAACATTTAACAATCCCCCTACGCCATGACAGATTGCAGCGACTTTCTTTCCTTTTTCGTACTGGTTGCTAACCATTGATTGTATAGTAGAATCATCCGGAAAATCGTACATCGTACCATGTCCTCCAGCTAAATAGATCAGATCATACTCCTGCTGAGTAAGGTCAGCTAGTTTCACGCTGTTTACAAGCAATAACCGAAAATCATCCTCATTCCAATATTGTTCAGAAATTTTATCGAGTGTAAAATGTTTCAGGCTCTCGGGATCTACCGGAACGTTGCCACCCTGAGGACTTGCAATAGTAATATCATAACCTTTCTCTTTAGCTGCATGATAGATATGTGTGAGCTCACTAAGCCATAAACCTGTTTTCAGGTTACCGCTTGCATACATACCGATATTGGTTACTATAATTAAGATTTTCATCATACCCATATTTTTCTTTTAATAGATAACAAAGTTCATCAGAAAGTACTACCTGAGAGTAGCCGATTCTCGGGGAGTTGTAACCGAATCCCAGTATTTAAAATCTTTTAAACAGAGTACCTTAATTTAATGATGATCTGAATTCCAGCGGAGACAATGATGTTCGGCTTTTAAAAAGACGGTGAAATGATTGCGGATGTTCAAATCCGAGCTGATAGGCGATCTCTGAAACTGACATTGAGGTTGTAGACAGTAATTCCTTTGCTTTTTCGATCAGCCTGTTTTGGATATGCTGTTGTGTGGTTTGCCCAGTTTGCACTCTTAACATATCACTCAGATAATTTGCACTCAGATGTAGTTGATCAGCAATGGAATGAACTGTGGGTATGCCGTTAATGGTTAACTTATCATTTTTGAAATAGTCATCCAATAATAGCTCCAGCTTGGAAAGAAGGTCACTATTCACTTTCTTTCGGGTCAAAAATTGACGGTTGTAATAACGGTCACAATATTTTAACAGAAGGTCAAGGTTAGAGACAAGTAGATCTTGTGTAAAGGAATCCATGTTAATATCAATTTCCTGTTCAACATTGGCTATGATATCAAAAATGGTTTTCTCTTCCTTTTCAGAAAGATGCAAAGCTTCATTGGCCGTATAGGAAAAATATCCATATTCTCTTATGCTGGATGCAAGTCCATAACCATGCAGAAAATCAGGATGTACAACCAGCACAAACCCTCTTACTTTATTAAGCAGTATATCATCAAACTGAAGGACCTGATGCGGAGCAATAAAATACATGATACCTTCATCAAAATCATAATATTGCTGGCCATATCTGCATTTTCCACCGGCACAGTCTTTTTTTAGAGCAATAACATAAAAGTCAGTGGTGATTGCACTGAGAATAGTCTCTGGTTCCAGTTTGACATCATCAAAATTAAACACACTGATCAGCGGATTTGTCGGTTTCTTTAAGCCCAAGAATTGATGAAGGGTACTTATTGATGATACTTTTTCCGGAGCTTTCATAGCCTGATTTTTAGATTTATACATGACTAATTTACTTAATTATTTTGTTTCCTGAATGCTGCTCATCTTTAATGATAGTGATTCCCTGCTTATATGATGTGACCTGAAAATCCGGAAATTTCTTTCTGAATTTTGAATCGTCAAATATATTGTCATGTTCATACCTTGGAAGAAGTTCCAGTAACTCCTTTATACTTTTGTTGAAAAATGAACCGATTTTGAACATCAATTTTGGGACAACAGAATATTTCAGATCTCTGCTGTAAATTCCAGATGCCATTCGGATAAACTCTTTATAGGTAGGGTGGCTCTTATCTACCGGCAGATGCCATGTCTGACCAAATGCTTCGGGCGTATTGCCGATCAAAGCAGTGGCACGGCTTGCATCAGGCGTCCAGATCAGGCTTCTCTTCTTATTTGCGCTCAATGGAATCTTCAACCTTTTACCTTCTTTGATATTGTTAAAAATCAAGGTATTGGTAATACTCTGCGTTTTGCCGGGCCCGTAAAATTCCGGGGCACGGCAGATAACGGCTTCAAGTTCACCTGACTCCATTTCCTTTAACAGCATTTCGGCCATCTCTCTTCTAACTCTGCCTTTTCTTCCCACAGGAGCAAAAACTGTTTTTTCTGTCAATACCCGATCATCCTGTGGATACATATAGGTATTGTCAAAGAAGACCAGTTTCGTATTGTTAATCTTACAGGCATCAATCACATTACGAAGGATCAACGGAAACTGTTTTTCCCAAAGATCTGAACTGATCGGAAGTCCTAATGTAAAATAGGAAATTTCACTGCCTTTTACCGCCTCTATCGCTTTCTCACGAATCGATAAATCCGCAGCAAAGACTTCATCTGTGTCATTGACTTTTTTCGCATCCCTGCTGACAATTCGTATAGATGAAGTAAAATTTCTTTTAAGTTCTCTAGCGAGCTCTTCGCCGATCTGACCGTTAGCCCCTAATATCGTTTGCATAGCTTTTGCGTTTTAAATTACGATACAAATTTCAGAAGATTTATAAAGATCTGAGTAGTTCAATTCCGGTAAGTTGTAACATAATCTCTGTTACATCACCTTTTTCAGCCAGTACATTTTTTTTTCTGTATAAGGCGGATATTTCCAGTCAGGCTCTCCCCAGGTTGTTTTTTCGATCACTGATTTTTGATGGGAGAACGTAAGAAAGCCAAACTCACCGTGATAGTTCCCAATACCCGAGTTTCCAATACCTCCGAATGGGAGATAGTCACTGGTAATGTGCATCAGTGTGTCGTTGATACATCCGCCGCCAAATGAGACCAATCTCAAAAGCTTATCTTTCTCTTCTGGATTATTGGTAAACAAATAAGCAGCCAATGGTTTTTCGCCTTTGATTATTTTATTCAGAACATCATCATAATTACTGTACGTGATGACTGGTAGAACCGGACCGAATATCTCCTCCTGCATCACAGGATCTTCCCAGCTTACATTATCCATGATGGTAGGTTCAATGTAAAGGGATTCCGCATTGAAATTGCCTCCATATATCACTTTTGACTGATCTACCAGACGAAGGACCCTCTCAAAATTCCGTTTATTGATGATACTTGTATAATGCTCGGCACCTTCGGAATAATTAATTTCCTGAAGTTTTTCTGCAATCAATCGCAGGAATTTAGGCTTTATGGAGTCCTCGACAAAGAGATAATCAGGTGCAATACAGGTCTGTCCGCTATTCAGGAATTTTCCCCAGACCAGCCTTTTTACAGCAACATCAAGATCTGCAGTTTTCGTGACTATAGCTGGTGATTTCCCTCCTAGTTCCAGCGTAACAGGAACAAGATTTTTTGCTGCGGCTTCATAGACGATCTGTCCCACTTTTGGACTTCCCGTGAAAAATATTTTATCAAACCGGAGCTTCAGGAGTTCCGTTGTTTCAGGAATCCCCCCACGCACGACATGAAGATAGTTTGATGGGAAATTATTGTTGATAAGATCTGCTAACAGATGCATCGTATTTTCCGGAAGTTCACTGGGCTTTATGATACAGGTGTTTCCCGCAGCAATGGCACTCACCATAGGGCTCAATGTCAATTGATAAGGATAATTCCATGCGCCAATGACAAGTGTAACGCCTAAGGGGTCGTAATAGATATAACTCTTTCCGGGCTGCAAACTCAGTGCTGTTTTAACCTTTTTGGGTCTACTCAGCTTCTTTAGATTTTTCACGAAAAAATCTATTTCATTATACACCAGGTTGAGTTCTGTAAGAAAGGTGTCGAATTTTCCCTTGCGGAAATCTTTGTAGATCGCTTGATAAAGCTCATCTTCATTTGCTTTCAAAAGGTTTTTTAACTTTACCAGCGTATCCTTACGAAAAGCTATATCTTTTGTCCGGTGCGAATTAAAAAACTCTTTTTGTGAGTGAAATATTTGTGGAACATCCATTGTCGTAGCCTTAAAGATTAAACCAATTATTTTTTTGCGTTATCGGCGGGTTCAGGAGTGTATAATGCGGCCTGGAATTCCGGCTGATAATCATACCGCATGAGTTTACCCAGCCCCAGTGATTTAATGAACTTTGACAACGGACCATCGGTAAGATCAAGTTTCACATCTTCTTTCTTTTTACTGGTCGCTTTTTTCAGCGCACGTACATCCGTATAACCGTGTGTCAGAATTCCATTTTTATCCAGATTAATGAAATTAGAACGAACTATTTCTGGTTCTGTGTTCTCAATATTTAATTTCTTTCCTCCTATTTCAAAATCAAATTTACCTGATTCGTCATAAAAAGTAAAGGTCATAGTCTCTCCTTTGTCACTATAATCCATCGGGATCAACCATTTGGGTAAGTTATAGCCAACTACTCCCCGTACTCTGGCTAGCTCTGTATCAACTGGAAGTTTTAAAACGTAACCCCAGAGACTTTTATTTTTCACTTCGCTCAATAAAGAAAATATACCCCAATTTCCTGCATCAGGTTTGGTGGTAACAATTGAAATCGATAACTCGTTATAGGAATCATTATCACAATAATGATATGCGTATGCAGTTATTGCAATCAGTCCTCTTCCCGGTGTAATGGAAATAGGTTTTACAATATCGCGAACTTCAGCCGGGATAAGATTCTTCAATGTTTTCATATCAGCTGTATAGATTGTGGTTATACTGCTGTTACGGTAATAAAAATTGGGGGAATACGTTGTAAATCCAACTTCTTTCTTCTCTTTTTGGATGGTCATAAACCAGCTAAGATCAATATCCGGTCTTTCTTTTTCAATGACCGTTAACGGCGGGTTTGAGCGGAACCTATCATAGAGGCCGTTCTTTAACACAGGAACCTGACGACCTCCAAGATCAATAATTGTCTGCTGTGGTTTGATAGTGTCCATAGTGATTTGATCTTTTTTGGTTACAAGTATAGAATTTAAATCAAGAAATTTTTGATATAAATTATCATCAAAACTACCTGCTATTACTTGTGAGTACATACCGACAAGCCCAATTGTTGTTAATATTTTAAAAATATTCATACGTTTTTATTTTCTATGACAAAGTTCAGGACTATGAACACGACAGGAGTAGCTAGATTAAGGGAAATTGTAACAGAATCTCTGTTTCTGGAAACAATGAGACGAGTTCATTAATTCTGAAAATAATGAATTTTATTTCTGCGTCAATTGTACTATCGAAGGATCTCCATAGCAAATACTTTCTTTTGGGTCTGCCCATCGTTAATGATAGCCACTACCCGACCATATTCTAAGGAGAATAGAATATCGATAGGATTTTTACGCTGAAACCTGGTCTTGGTACGTAGGTAATTGACAATATTTTTCTCATAAAGCTTGAGCATACGTTTGTCCCAGTTCTCTTCCTTGATACGGTTAAGAAAGATCCGAAAGCCTGATCCTGTCGCTAGCAGTGATCGGGCGATTCTGTATTATCTAACAGTTAAGCTCCGTACTTTTGCAGAACTGCTAAATAATAAGCACATTGAAGATCAGCAGGAACACTAAAATGCAAAAATGGTGAACTTAAAAACGTTGTCATTAATTCGAGCGCACTTATAAAAGAGTATGCATACGCAAGCCGTTTAAAATTGCTAGCTGACCAATATTTACCAATAGATAAACCTATATGCGATAGCTCTTGTTCTTTCTAAAATTTTTAGAACCATGATATATACGGTTTATGCAGATCAGCAGTATCAAGGCAGGAAAATCCCTCTGTTAGCAGTATTTATAATTGTAAAAAAAGATCACAAAAATAAAGTACAAAGGAGTGTAGTGACACTGAAAGATACAATTACCACAATTTGATCACTTATTTTTACTAAATTAATTAGTATTTTTGATCCATGAAACCTCTTGAAGTCTTTTGCCGTAATCGCGTTATGTATGTCCAAATGACTGTGCATGATAAAAGCATGGGTATGAAAGACTATCATCTTTATAACAAAAATGGGCTTGCATTTTACGTTTTCAGGAAGTCTCAGGGAGTTTGGGAACTTGCGTTTGGAGAACTTGCAGATGATATAAAGGAAGCATGTATCGATGCACTGATCCTACGATTCGATAGCGATGTACCGGAGCTATTTTACCACCATGGCGTGCGCCAGGTAGTCGAGGTACGCGCGAAAAAATACAGTCTTTGGCACATTTATCTGAACAATGCTTATGTAGGCAGTATCCAGCACGACAAGTATACTAAGAATTTCGATTATCATATTGAGGACAATAGCCTACTGACCGACGACCAGGTACAAAAATACATTGGAATGATTCAACACGGAGAGCTAAAATGGAGAAAAGATGATAATAGATAATTTCGAGGTTATTGGTGCGTTTAACGCTACTTTTTTAAACGTTTTGTCGGTTTCTTTTTTTGTGGCTTTGCTGGTGTCTTAATTTTTTTCTGTACAGTCTCCATGCGTTTTCTCCAGCTGATGATCTGAGATTCTTCATATACAGGGAGGCCTTTATCGTTGAGGAGCCCCATAGATTTAGCTAAACTAAGACTGAGGCGTGCGGACTTACTGTTTGCTTTCTTCCAGGTCTGTTGATCGTCTTTAAAATCCTTCTCATAGGCAGCAATAGCCTGCTTAATTATGGCTAGCTCCTTCTTATATTCTTTGAGCTTTCGATAAAGAATCATTAATCTGTTATATGCCCCTGCTTGTAATGGTGCTTTTCTTATAACCAGGTTGTAGCTTTTGATGGCATCTTCGGTTTTACCTTCGAGCTCCTGCAATCGTGCATCTTTTAACAGTTCATTTTTGGATTTCTTAATACCAGTCATATTTATTTTTATCTTTCAATACGATCCAGAATACCCGGCCAAATTCCCGCCAATAAATAGTAGTCCTTTTAACCTGAATATCATAATTAAACTTGAGAAAAGTAATGAACAGATTAGCTAGCTCAAAGTTCCATCTCGGTTTCGGTCTACTTCCAGTAAAAAAAGAAGTTTGGCAATAGCGGGTTCCCTCCATTCTTCCGCAAGATCGCCCTCTATGAAACCAAAATCTTCATCTAGGATCATCTGACAGCCATCCATCGTAATTCGGGCATATGGTCCGTTTTGCCCCTCCTGTCCTACTTCAAAATCACAGTATTTTTCTACTCCTATGTTATTTGTCACCGGAATTCCAGTGAATGTTGCTATAGCTGCCATATTCTCATTTTTTATTTTTCAAATAATTAATAACATCCTCACGACCATTGCCAACGTTTTTGATTGCCTCTTCGACTTCCTGCCGGGTTACGCCAAGTTCTTTTGCCAAATAATCTACCTCATAAGATTCACCGCCAGCTACCTGATTGCGGTCCCTTACATCTTTTTTATTTTTATTGTCTGTCATAATAAATGTTTTTGGAATAGAACAACCGCCAACCAATAGAGTTTGAAAACTATCACTATTCTGATGTTGTTCTAAATACAAAAAGGAGGAATTATGCCTTGGTATAATGGAGATTATCCACCATCATATAAAAATCAACCGGTCAACATCCGGGAGAAAGCAACTGAAATCGCAAATGCTTTGCTTGAGGAAGGCGCCGAAGAAGGGATTGCTATAGCAACCGGCCTAAAAAAAGCGAGGGAGCATTTTAAAAAGGTAAAAGAGGAAAATAGAAAGTAAGGAAGCACAAATTATTAAAATCGACGACTATGCCAGAACTACCAGACCTACAGGCCTTCAGCAAAAATCTCACAAAAATGCTTAAAGGTAAAGTGCTTGAAAAAGCTGCCATTCACAACAAACAAAAAACCAAAGTCAGCTTGAACGATCTGGAAAATCTAGAGGGCAAAAAACTCGTCAAAGTTTATCGGGAAGGTAAAAGGCTTTTTTTTGATTTTGGCAAAGATGCTACCTTGTCGGTTCATCTCATGTTGCATGGTAAACTGATATATTCTGAAGACGAAAACCCAAAGTATGCATTAGTTTCCATGAAGTTTAAGGATGGTGGAACGCTATCCATTACCGACTTTCAGAAGATGGCACATATAGAATTGAATCCTGAACATGCAAACGTGATGGATGCACTTTCTGAAAAGCTAACCCCAAAATTACTTTTCGGATTGCTGCAATCAAGCAAGGCCAAAATTAAAACTCTCCTAATGGACCAAAATGTCATTGGTGGTATTGGAAATGCCTACGCTGACGAAATCCTGTATGAAGCGGGGATATCTCCGCTTTCAATTTCAAACAAAATCCCCGAAAAGCAGGTTCAACATCTTGCCAAAGCAATTAAGGAGGTACTGGAAAATGCCGAACAGCAGATTCTAAAAAAGCATCCTGAAATCATTAACGGTGAGATAAGGGACTTCATGAAAGTTCATAACAAAAATGCGAAGGTTGATGGTAAGGGTCATGAAATATTGCAAACCAAAATTAGCGGCAGAACTACTTATTACACAGAGCAACAAAAAGTTTTCGAATAGCATAGGATACGACTAGAGAACTACTTTTTAGCCCGCTGGTAAACCCTTCCTATTGGAGACGAGTCAAAAAATGGTATTGCATTTTGGAATTAAAAATTCCAAAACAACAAATTGAATAATGTTTATCAAATGTGATGATAAATTTATTACCTAATCTTTTCCAAATGGTAATGTAATGACTATCATCAAACCTATATATTGACCTAGACTGATCAAATACTAGAAGCAACAGAGCAATAATACCAATGATTTTAATAATTGTTTTCATTTTTTCACTTATTATACATAAAAGTTTTTTGTCTAAAAAGACCTATTCCTGATGTATGCCTAAGAGATGCCCTTTCTGCCTGCAATAAAGCCCGCCGAGTAATTTCTACCATCTCTCGCAGTAGCAATCTTCCCTAAAAAACTTATGCCATGATAAAGATATGTAATTGGCAACTCATCACTGACTCCATCATATCGTTTAAAGCCATATTTTTTTCCTTTTGTCCCATCTATCATGTAAGAAAGGATGTTAGGATCTTCATTCTTTATATAGCAATTGTGTTCCATGGAAAAACTATGCTTAAAATTTTATCTTGGATTCATACAATGGTTTTACAACCTCAATACGCTCGCCATCGGCCGGAATAAATGTCTTGTACAATAATCCCTCTTTCTCCAATCTTTGCTTTAACTCAAGGCGCGTGGTAGGACAATGATTGATGGCTTCCATGTGATTTGCCAATACTTTGCCTGGGGTATCACGGATGAACTTTACAATATCGTCTATTGTCATCAATAGTGGTCTGCCGAAATCGAACTGTGCCGAACCGCAAGCTAGCACAGATACGTCGGGCTTGTAAGTAGCCAACACCTTTTTTACGTCATCGGTATAAATGGTATCTGCACTTATATACACCGATTCATCAGCGGATGTCTGCCACACGAATCCATATACATGCCCCATTGGTTTTCTTACCCAGCCATAACCATGAACTGCAGGCGTCGCAGTAAGTTTGCCTTTCAGAAACGAAATTGTCTTCCAATAATCAATCGCCTTCAGGACATTTAATCCCCATTTTTTTAATTGTTGGACGTGGTTTTCACCACATATGACGGGAATTTTACGGCTACGTAAAAACTCTATTCCTACCGCATCGATATGGTCGGGATGCAGGTGTGTAATCAGGCAATAATCGATTTTCTGCAGCAGTTTTTCGCTTTCAATGGGTAAATCAACTAAAGGGTTGCGACGGGGTTTGAAACGGAAAAGGGTTAGCGGAACAAATGTCTTTGACTTTCCCAATAAAGGATCAACCAATATAAAGTTGTCTTCCGATTCGATAATAATAGTGGCATTACGTATTTGATGTATTGTCATAGTGATAACGTATTTAAATTCCTACCTTAGCTGGTAAATTTCGGTATAACCTTCGGCTAACGAAAGATATTTACCCAGAGGTTTCCCGGTTACAAAATTGTTACCTAATGAATTATAAGGAATTCGAAAACTGTTCCGTAAATCTTTTTTTCAGAATATTTTCTGGGAAGTGGAAGCCCTTGATTCTCCATCATTTTTTTTATACGGGGGATGAACGCTTCATTGAATTGTGGCGTAAATTGCCCAAGGTTTCCAAAAAAGTATTATTAGAACAATTAAAAGAAATGGAAAACGATGGAATTGTGGTTCGAAAACAAGTGAACACCTTTCCTCCGGAAGTGTATTATGGGTTATCTGAAACGGGTAAAAGTCTAGAGCAATTGCTCCTTCATATTGAATCGTGGATGGGAGATTACCATCTTCAGCACACTACTGAATTAAACCCAATGAAAGAAAAGCAAAAATAGGAAATAGTAAATGGTACATCAAAGACTTTGATCAGCTCTGCATGTATATAAACCGTTGGCTACAACCGGGCGGCAATTTTGTATTTTCTGTTGAGCATCCGATATTCACTGCAAGACCCGACCAAGAATGGATCTACGATGCAGCAGGAAACAAGTTATACTGGCCCGTCGACTATTATTTTGAAGAAGGAAAGCGGGAAACACATTTCTTACAAAACAATGTAATAAAATACCGTAGGACACTGACCACTTACCTTACAATCCTGCTTGCAAACAACTTTGCGATCAATTTAGCTACTGAACCACAGCCAAAAACGGAGATGGTTAATAGTGTCGCCGGAATGGCAGACGAACCCAAAAGGCCTATGATGCTGATCGTGTCGGCACAAAAACGACCGGAACAATGTGCTAAATATGCAAAATCCTCCATTGAAGTTTTGCTTCTGTTATACAGCTTATTTCGCTTTATAAAAAGTTTTACTTAATTCACTTGCTATCCTGATTCATCATTTTCAATGTTTCTGCTGGGTTGGAAAGATAACTGTGGTAAATGTCCTCAGTCTTCCCTACCCTGATTTCAAGTTCATTTTCCCTGAATCCCTGCATAAAACGTGTAGCTACTTCAGACGCGGGAATACCGTTTTGTCCTCCAATAGGTGCCGAAAATTCCGTATCAACTAACGGCGGCATAAGTTCAAAGACCTTTACTGTCGAAGCGATTTTATCGAGCGCTATTCTTAACGACTGTGTATAAGAATGCAGAGCAGCCTTACTTGCTGAATATGTTGCAAGTTTTCCCGGCACATAAGCAACAACAGAAGAAACGTTAACTATTGCTGATTCTTTTTGGGCTTGAAGCAAAGGCAAAAGCTTCTCATTTAATCGGATTATGGATAAGTAATTAGTCAGCATTTCTTCGCGCGCTTTTTCCTCCGCGTTTATATTTTCGGTTAACAGATTATAAACATGTGCTGCGCCTGCATTATTGATCAGTATGTTAACCTCGCCATGTTTCATTTCAATTTCTCTAATCAGGGCGCCGGTATCTTCCGGTTTTGAGATATCGCACTGAATTCCTATGGCGCCAGGCAAAAGTTGTAAAGCTTTATCTAACCGTTCTTTTGTACGGCCTGTTATAATAACTTTATTTCCATATTCTGCAAATAGCTTGGCTATTTGCAAACCTATTCCGGCTGTACCGCCAGAAATAATAACTGTGTTGTTTTTTGTGTTCATATTCTTATTTTTTGAGTTTAATTTTATTAATGATCGGCTGCTGCAACTACAATTTTTTTATTGCTTTTCCGGATGAAGAAAAATAACAGCAAAGGCAGTGATAATGCGAATGCCGCCCCGATGAAAAGATAAGCGTCGATATAACTTAACATGAAAACCTGTTTTTGCACAATCATATCCATTAGGCCGATGGCCCGATGCTGCGCATCAACATGCCCAACCCCTTTAGTTTGAAAAGGAGCTGTATACTTATCCAGCCTTTCTACCACTGAATTATTTGTGTAGGTGATATTTGAAACTAAATCCGACCGGTGCTGGGCCATTCTTCTGACAATAAACGTATTGATGATAGAAATACCAAAAGACCCGCCCAGCTGTCTCATCATATTATTTATGGCTGTTCCCTGTGGTATATCTTCGGATCTTAATGACAAAATAGCAAGCGTAGAAAGCGGAACCGTCAGCAATGCCATTCCCAGTGCCCTGAAAATCAAATTAACTGATATGGTTGTGAACGGGACATTTAGAGTTACCCTGGACATCGACCAATTGAAATAGATGAAGCAACAGAAGCCGATGAATACAATTAATGCAGGTGGTACCCCCTTTTGTAGCACACGTCCTGTAATTATTAGCGCAAATACGGCTATAATAGATCCAGGAAGGAGCATTAAACCAGCCATTGACGGGGTAAACTGTAAAAGCCTCTGAGCAAATACAGGGGTCAAATAAATAGAAGTAAACATCCCCATACCAGTAATAAAAGTGAGCAATGCAGAAATACTTAATGAAGGAGATCTTAAAATAGATAATTTCACCACAGGGTGTGCTGTAGTAAGTTCCCTATAAATAAAAAGAAGAAGTGAAAGAAATGCAATAACTGCAAGTATGGTGATATACCGGGTTTCAAACCAATCTTCTGTTTCCCCTCGTTCAAGAATGGTCTGTAAAGAACCGATCCCTGCGATCAATAATAAGATTCCTGCCCAGTCTATTTCTTTGACCTTTTTTCTTGTTGGCGATTCCGGAAGTATCCGATAACAGATAATAGCCGTAATGATACCGATAGGAATATTAATATAAAAAATCCATTCCCAGGAAAAGTTATCAATTATGTGTCCGCCAAGTGTTGGCCCGATGGTCGGTCCGATAAAAACACCGATACCAAATAGGGCACTCGCGATATTTTGTTTTTCTTTTGGAAAGCATTCGTAGACCACCGTCGCAGAGACAGAGAGCAATGCTCCTCCGCCGATACCCTGACAAAAGCGAAAAGCCACCAATTCCCAAATACCAGAGGCATTGCCACACATAAAAGAACATAATGTAAATAGTACAAGGGATCCTATATAGTAGTTTCTACGGCCCAGATTATTCACAAGAAAACCCGTCATCGGAATAATGATAACGTTTGCGATGCCGTAAGAAGTCACAACCCAGGAAGTATCTTCCAATGTTGCGCCCAAGCTTCCGCTCATATGATTGATTGCCACATTGACAATAGACGTATCAATCAATTCCATGATAGCCGCTGATATAACGGTAATGATGAGGAGTATTCGATTCATTTTTTTATTTTTAAACACCTAAGCTACAATATACCAATCGGTATATTGTAGCTTAAAAAAAATCCTTAAAATAGTTAAGGTTGTCTTATATTGTTATCCTGTTACAGGAGGAACCATTCCATCTGCCTTGGTTCAGCAAATTTGTGAACTACTTCAGCACAATATCCATTACATTAACGACTACCAGGACGGGCACAGGTTGAACACTTGTATTATCATCGTTACGGATGAACAGCATAACTTGCAAAATAAAATGCCTGTAAGCGCGTCCAAAGCGTTTCTCTCTTGTGGTTAAAAAAAGACTGCCTGGGACTGTAGAGTTCTTCAATTATTTCATTATCCAGCGTTAAAGCAGCAACATGATCAGGTTCAAACGATATCTTCCAATCTGCATAGACCGGTTGGAAAGACACAAATTGTCTTTTTGTATCTACAGACACGTAGGTATCGTTTATTATTCCTGGCTGTTGATTCCGAATCCAAGTCAGCCCATCGACTTTTAGATGTGCAGATATGTTAGTAAACATATTCCAATTTTGAAGCCCCCCATGTGCTTCGATCGTTAATTTTAAGAGATTGTTCATAAATTATTATCATATTATTTTGTAGCCATACAAAGTTGAAGCATCATTTATGCATTTACTGATTCGGTTGAACACAATCGAGATGGTATGCTGAAATGCTGCAACTGCCAATTCATTCTTGTCTGAAAAAATACCGTATATCGCTCGTTTAGTCAGTTTAGTCGCTTCCCGAATATCAGTGAACGAAGTATTTTCATATCCTTTAATATTGAATACCTGTGCTGATTTCTGAATGATAAACTTTCTTGTTTTTTCTGCTTTGGCATTTTGCTCATTACTATTGACAAAAACTTTAATTGTGCACAAATATACAAAAACATAATACCGTTCGGTATATTAATATATATTTATTGATTTGTTTAATATGTTTATCAACTATAATATCCTTTTGAAACCGCTTTTTACTATCTAAAAAACTTTTAAATTCAAGTAAAGGAAGCTCTCGGTTTGTTCACCCCACTCTGATTCTGCACTTTCATTTGATACTAAATCTCTCGAGCTCAAATTAGAAGCAACATTCTGAGGTTATCCGCGTCTCGCCAACGAGGATGTACAATTATTATCAATTATGGCATATCATCCGCTGAGGCTGAAGAAATCGCTGATCAAATCATAGCCGGCGGACGCCGTGCTATAGCTATCCGCGCCAATGCTTTAAAACATGAAGATGTTACGAATTTATTTCATGAGATTCGATATCAGACCGGAAATGCGGACATACTGTTCAACAATGCCGTTATAAATCCAATTATTGAAGTTAATTAAAAACTCCACATTGGAGCCATTACCCAAATATCCTTAAAAAAAAGACCGGTTGTTCTATTTTTTTATTTAACTTTGTCCTCGGCAAGAATTATCACTGATGAAAACTCAAAAATCCGAAAATACCAAACAGCTAATCATAGAGAAAACTTCGACCGTTTTTAATGTGAAAGGCTTTGCGGGTACATCGATAAATGATGTAATGAGCGCCACTGGTCTTTCGAAAGGTTGCATTTATGGTAATTTTGAGAATAAGGATGAGATTGCATTAAGCGTATTTGACTACAATTTTGGGAAGGTAACGCAGCATATGAAAGAACGTATTTTAGCAAGTGAAGATTCAATTGAAAGATTGATGGTTTATCCCCATACCTACAAAAACTATTTCAGATATCCGTATTTACAGGCAGGCTGTCCTATTCTAAATACTGCTACCGAGGCTGATGATACACACCCGTCACTCCAAAAACGTGTACAAAAAGCGCTTGATTTTTGGAAAACTTCCCTAGAAAATCAAATCAAACGTGGGATCAAAAGAAACGAAATAAAAGTAGATACCGATCCGACTGAAATTGCAGTCGTGATGATTTCAATGATCGAAGGTGCATTTATGCAGGCGAAGGTCAACAAGCGTATGACAGAGCTTAATATAGCGATGTCATTCTTAGAGAGGCTGATCAGGAATTTGAAAGTATAATTTTTTTTGTTTTTAAAAAGACCGATCGGTTTATTTTTAGGTTATTAAGAATATTTAACAATAAAATGGAAACGTTTGATATTACCGTAATAGGGTCAGGTCCCGGCGGATATGTAGCTGCTATCAGAACCGCTCAATTAGGATATAAAACTGAAATCAGGCTTGCAACCATCGGCGATTATTTTAAAGAAGTCATCCCGAAGGATTATCTGCCCAATCTAGCAATATTTCTCCTTATTGAAAATAGGGAATCTGTCGGATTTTCATCAGTATCAGAAGGAAATCTCGAAATGCTTTTTATTCACAATGAATACCGTGGTAAAGGTTATGGAAAGAGCTTATTTCAATTTATGGATGAGACAAAAGGCATTATAAAGGTTGACGTCAACGAGCAAAATTATCAGGCCATCGGATTTTATGAAAAATTAGGGTTCAGAAAAGTAGGAAGATCCGAAAAAGACGGCTCTGGCAAAGATTATCCGATTATTCATATGCTAAGATGAAATCGTCGTTATTATCAAAGTACTATAATTATTAATAATAAAATATATAAATATGATTGAAGGATTATACGAGACACATATTCAAGTAAGCAACTTGGAAAACGCAGTTCAGTTCTATACTCAAATATTGGGACTGCGGCTTGCACACTATGATGAAACCAGACCAATTGCGTTTCTTTGGGTTGGAGAAAATAAAAAGGCAATGATAGGACTTTGGGAGCAGGAAGGTAATCTCCATAAACGACATTTTGCATTCAGCTGTTCCAAAGATTTTATTTTAAAAGATGCTAATACTTTTTTAGATCAAAACGGCTTAAAGGCTTATAATTTTCTCAAAAATGGAAGCAATGAACCAATGGTTTTTGCCTGGATGCCCGCACTTGCTCTTTATTTTGACGATCCAGACGGAAATCAGCTGGAGTTTATCCATATTCTGAACGGTAAAAGCCAGCCAGAACTTGGCGTAATCAGCTACGAAGAATGGCAAAAAATCAATTCACTTCATTAGACAAATACATATGAATGCAGAAGAGAACTATTTGGAAATAAACAGAGAGTCGTGGAATACCAGAACAGAAGCTCATATCAATTCTGATTTTTATAACCTGGAAGCCTTTTTGAAGGGGAAAAATTCATTAAAAGATATAGAACTTAATTTACTTGGAGATCTGACAGGCAAATCCGTATTGCATTTACAGTGCCATTTCGGACAGGATAGTATCTCCTTAAGCCGCCTGGGAGCGGACGTAGTCGGCGTTGACCTTTCGGATGTAGCAATAGACCAAGCACGGGAACTGGTAAAACAGAGTAATGTTTCAACAACTTTTATCTGCAGCGATGTTTATGATCTGTCCAATCATCTGAATCGTCAGTTTGATATTGTCTTTACAAGTTATGGGACCATCGGCTGGCTTCCGGATTTGGATCGGTGGGCAAAGATCATTTCGAAATTCCTGAAACCCGGCGGTACATTTGTGTTTGTAGAATTTCATCCGGTTGTTTGGATGTTTGATGCGGGTTTTAAAAAGATTGAATACAGATATTTTAATTCCGGAGCCATTATAGAAACTGAAAAAGGAACTTATGCAGATAAAGAAGCGGAATTTGAAGTCAAATCAATTGGCTGGAACCACGGCTTAGCCGAAGTAATAAGCAGTCTGATGCAAAATGGTTTAGAAATGAATTCCATTGAAGAATTTGATTATTCACCATACAATAATTTCAATAATTCAATTGAATTTGAACCCGGTAAGTTCAGAATTGCTCATCTGGGAGACAAAATCCCTATGGTGTATGCATTGACAGCCTCAAAAAGACATCTTGTGGATAAGGACCAATAAAATCTGATGCTGTCTCTAAATTAAAATGGTCTGTCTTATTCAAATTATATGTTTCTTAGATTAATATTTCTTTATCTGTTATTTCTTCCGTTTGCTACTAATGCTCAAAATAGTACTCAAAAAAAGTATGTCTTTTTTTTGCATAATAAATTTTTGGAAGGACATTCGTTAAATGAATCCCATCCTAAATACGGACCAGCGGCTTATACACCCATTTTAGAAAAGCTTCAATCCACAAATTCTGTCTTACTATCCGAAAAAAGAAAGCCCGACACTGATCCTAAGATGTATGCAAAAAAGATGATACTTACAATTGACAGTTTACATAACTATGGAGTTCCTTATGACCATATTTCAATTGTCGGAACGTCTCAGGGAGGTTATATAGCTCAATATATCTCTTATTATGCCAAAAATCCAGATTTGAAATTTGTTTTTATTGGCTCAAGCTTTAAAAATGATTCAATGAACGAAGATCGAAAGTTCCGGCTGTACGGGAAGGTTTTATCGATTAATGAAAAAACCGATGTCGGCGCTAAGTTATTATCAAGGCAACTTAGATTTAAAAATTCTGATTTAAATTCTTTTAAAGAGATTACCCTCAACACAGGTCTGGAACATGGCTTTCTGTTCAGGGCATTAGATGAGTGGATAATACCTGCCAAAGCATGGATTAATAGTAATAAGCTATAAATTAATACTAATGAAAAAAGTAAAGCCACAATTATTTGTCAGATGGTTCGACCGACAATTTGATTCAAACACAGGTTCGGAATATTTTGACGAATTTTTACAAAGACTTGAACATTTTCCGTCTGTTCTAAATAGACTGCTGAAAAGTTGTCCTATAGAAGCTTTAACCCGCAAAATAGGAGATAAATGGTCTGTCAATGAGAATATAGGGCATTTAATCCTTTTAGAAGATCTATGGCGAATGCGTTTTAGAGATATAAAGGAAGGAAAACCAGATATGTCGTCTGCCGATTTAAACAATACAGCAACCGATGAGTCTTCTTTCAACAACATGTTGGTTGAAAAGCTTATTAAGAACCTGGTCAGCGAAAGACACAAAACAATTGCAATGCTGCAAAATTTGAGTGAAGAAGACTTATTGAAGACAAGTATGCATCCGAGGTTACAACAACCCATGAATATCATTGACCTAATGCATTTTGTTGCGGAGCATGATTTGCACCATTTGTACGCCATACAGTCTATGATAGGAAGCATGAAAAACTTATAATTTTTTTATTAATAAAAAGACCGATTGGTTTATTTATATAAATATAATAACAACGTATATGACAAAACTATCGATATTAGATTACCTAAATAAATTCATAAAAAGGGAAATTACCGGCGATATGCATACGCATATGCATTACCCGACACCAATATCAAAAACATTGGGCATAAACATTATAGAAGTTGGTTTAGGTACAGCGACCGTACAGATCAATACTAGAAAAGAACTGCACAGTAACCAACAGGGAACCATTCACGGTGGCCTGCTATGTGAACTGGCAGATGCAGCCATCGGAACCGCACATTCGACCCTTATTCAGGAAGGCGAAACTTTTACATCCGTAGAATTGAAAATCAATTTTTACCGGCCCATTTTCGAGGATATACTCACTGCCAAAGCATCACCCTTACATAGTGGAAAAAATTTAAGTCATTATAAATGCGATATTTTCCGCAGTGATGGTAAAAAAGCCGCTATGATAACAAGTACGGTCATGACTTTAAGAGGTGATAAAGCGACAGGACGTTAATCCAATTCTCAATTACAACTTTATACAAACCATTCATGAATAAATCAATCTTTAAAAGCCCTGAAGGAAAAGACAAAATTATCCGGGCTTACGACGATGCAATAAAAAATGCTCCATTGAATTTGAAAACGGGCGTGCTGAAAACAACTTATGGGGACACCCATTTTTTGGAGGCCGGAAGCCAACACCAAGAAATCGTCATCTTACTGCATGGTGCGTCTTCTAATGCGACGTCATGGTTATCCGACATAGCCGAATATTCAAAACAATATAAAGTCATAGCAATAGATATTATCGGAGAGGCAGGAAAGAGTGCAGAAACCAGGCCTTCTTATCAAACAAAAGACTTCGCGAAATGGCTAAAAGAGGTTTTCGACAGGCTCGATATCAGCAAGGCAAATATAATCGGATTATCACAAGGAGGATGGTTGGCATTACGATTTGCAACAAGCTATCCTGAATTAGTCGGCCGGCTGATTTTGCTGACACCGGCGGGAGTAGTTCCTACCAAAACAACATTTATCATAAAAGCCGTACTCTATTCCCTTTTGGGAGCAACTGGACGTATTAAGATCAATAGACTGGTCTTGGGAAGCCAGCGTGTGGACAGTAAGATTATTTCATTTATGGATTTAATACAAACCAACTTTAATGCGAGGATAGAAAAAGAATATATTTTTTCAGATGATGAGCTCAGCCGTTTGACAATGCCTGTATTATTCATCGGCGGTCAACAGGATATAATCCGCTCTACTCAGGAAATTGCCACTAGATTGCAAAATATTATCGAGGACTTTACCGTAATAACCATTCCAGAAATGGGACATGTTTTGGCTGGATTAGCACCACGAATATTTCCTTTTTTAAACAAGACCAAATGCTAATTTAATCGCAGTACTCTAATAAATATGCAAACAAACTACAGTCACCTCAAGATTCCATTTGATAACCTGGAAATCTATATTCTTTCCGATGGATATTTTGATATAGGACCATATCAACCCATTATTGCAACGGATGCAGCACCTGCAGATCTTCAAAAAGAGCTAAGCCGACTGCATTTACCTGCCGGTATCTACGAAGCTCCTATTAATGTGATGCTTATCCGAAAGAATGACAAATTGATACTTGTAGATACAGGGGAAGGCTTTTACGATAAAAAAAATGCGGGGAAACTATTATATAGTCTGGAAAGTGCCGGATATAGAGCCACTGATATTTCCGATGTACTGATAACGCATGCTCACCGGGACCATATTGGAGGTATATTAACCAAAGATGATAATCTGGTATTTCCAAATGCAAGATTCTATATTTCACGGACTGAACTGGAATTCTGGTTGGCACAGGAGCCGAATTTCCCCAACAGCCGGAGACCTGAGTTTGGTCATGGTTCTCTTTCACTGGTTAAGCGGATATTAGGGGCCATTAGCCACCGTTTAGAAATATATGATGCAGGTGACGAATTATTTTCCTGTATTAAAACGCAGGCAGCTCCCGGACATACTCCCGGACACATCATATTTACGGTTTACTCGGGTAAGCTATCCATTACGCATCTGGTTGATCTGGTTCATAGCCCTGTGCTGATCTCTAATCCGGTTTGGGGTACACAGTGGGATGTTGATTTTTCTTTGGGGATCGACACCCGAAAAAATATACTGGAACAATGTCATGAGCAAAAATTGCTAATTTGTGCATCCCACCTTCCCTGGCCGGGAATAGGATATATTGACAGATCTCATGATCAATGGCAATGGACTCCAAAACCATATATTTCACCATTGCTACTTACATTTTGATCATGACTTTTCATCCAGTTTTACCAATAAAGTCTGAAATGTCTTTCACCAGTGACGAAAACAATGAATCCGGGATAGCGTGCCCCATTCCTTTTTTTATGATCAGCTCACAGTAAGGAATAGTATTTTTTAAATCAACAGCATGCTCCATATTAAATAACGGATCTTCATCTCCATGTATCGCCAATGTGGGTACATGGAGACTACTAAGAACATTTGAATCATATTGATAACTCAGCAGGGCAATGATCTGACGAAAAGGCCTAACGAATGGAGACTTTCGGCTTTCGTCTTCGATAATTAACCAACGTTCCTTTTCTTCATTAAACCTATATTTATTTCCATAAATAGCTTTCATAAAATCAACTTTTTCATTTATATAAGCTTGCTTATTATCGTGAAAACTTGCAGTGCTGTTTGTCATTTTGCCTATCAATGCGTCATCTGCCTTCGGAAGAGCAGGATTGAAGCTTGAAGACATCAATAAATTCAGTGTCTGAGTCATTTCCGGATACCGTGATGCAAATAACTGTGCAATGATGCCTCCCATCGACCGCCCTACGATATGTGCGCTACGAATGGCAAGTGAATGGAGCAAATCTTTTATATCATCCGCCATATCCAATAAAGAATAAGGGACAGGATATTTTTCTGGATGTTGCAGAAAATCGTTCAGCGAAAAATTGATTGTATCATTAGGGTCACTTGTTTTAAAAGTACTTTTTCCACAATCCCTATTATCAAAACAGATTAAACGAAACCCTTCCTCTGAAAGCATCTCAAGAAACGGTGCTTCCCAACGGGTCATCTGGGTATTCAGCCCACTAACCAGTACAATGGTCTCCTTGTTTTCTACGCCGAATAATTCATAATAGATGGTAGCATTTTTTAGGTCAATATATCCCATAAATTACAATGCAATTTCTAAAGGTAAAAGTCTGGAATCCAATATGGCAGCTACGCGATGGCCCGTAATCTTCATATAATACGGATTCTGCTCGAAAGCAAAAAAATCCGATACACTTCTTTGTCTAATTAACATACAGATATCCCAATGTTCGTCCTGAGGACCTATCAAAAAGCGGTCTCCTTTTCCAACGAAAAGAATCTCTCCACCACCCTGCTCTAGAAAAGGTTTGGCAAGGTTAATATAGCGCATAAAAGCTTTATAACCTGAAATTTCGCTGGCAGGTGCAATTTCAGGAAACTCGGAATAGTCAGCATTTTTCTTTAAACGTATCAGATTTAAATTTACAATTGACCCTTGAATATTTTTTAACATAAGATCCCGGCCGGCTTCGTAAGTTGGATATAAATAGGTTTTGATTTCCATATCAATATATATTTTTTAAATTACTTTGCTCTTCTTGCAGATCATTTTTGACTTTTTGCACCTTCTTTTTATAGTCTATGATTTTGTTCTCTTCCCATGGAACAATGATTGCATTTTCAAAAACGAAACCCTCCTCTCCTAGCCGGATCCAATCGGACTGTAAGTTCCTGTTATCAAATTGCCCGTTGTTCAGTTCAAACCGGATTCTGTTGGAAAGTGATCTTAAATTTATACTCTCTTTGATAAATATTTTATTTTCTGCATTATTCAGAATAGTCAATACACCCATTAACGGTTTCATCTCTAAAAACTCAGCGTTTAATTTCTTTCTGTACTTTTTGTCCATGTTCATTTTAATTTAAAGATCACCCCCTAAGATTTTCAATTGTCCCGCGAAAACATCTAAGTTTTCCGTTACAATTCCGCCTAATAACTTTTTGGATATGTATTCTGCTGTAGTGGTCGCCTCTGCAAAAATTTTTTCTCCGGTAGAAGTGAGTTTTACATAACTCACCCTAGCATCCCGATCGCTGTTTTCTTTCTCTACAAGTCCTATTTTTTCCATTGGTAAAATAATCCGCGTAATGCCAGAGGCGGTTAAACCAATGTTCTCAGCAAGATCAATTCTTTTTAAACGATTACCAGGTGCATTATTTAAAATATAGAGGATCATATAGTCAGTAAGGCTAATACCATGCAGACTTAAACCGTCAAACTTTTTCGTAATGACAGATTGAACTTTTAAAACATTCAGAATTGTACTTATTTCTTTCATTTTACATTTGCAATATACTTGATTAGTCAAGTATATTGCAAATATAAAGAATTTGCTTACACTTGCAAAAGCTATCGCTTATTTCCATAAGATAAATATTACAGATTGGAGGTCTAAAACATCTTTGTATCGAAATGCTAGCTCTTTAAGTATTTATTATCTGAGGATTTCCTTTTTCGAAGTCAATAAATTTACTTTTTGTCAAATCTGAAATGCCGCTAAAAAGTTGAGCCATATTATCGTAAAAAGGTATGAAGGTAAAGGATTAACACAAAGATCGATGGCAATACTGAAGCCTTTTTGCGCATTAAAAAAAGAGCATAAAAACAATGGAAGATCGCTTATTATCAGGTAGATAATTTTCTTAAAAAAATTTGAAGCTTGCACAGGAACATAGAAGTACGCAGATAGAATGCGTATTACAGGATTACTGAAGTCTAGGATAGCGCAAAAGACGGAAAGCCGCATTAGACCAAAAACTGAAAGTGAAGTTTTTTGGCACAGATCTGGTACGGAAATAGGAACAACTAATTGCATATGAATAATCTATATATTATCTTCTTTTTTTAGTTCTCCAGGGCTGTACAATGCGTAAAAGTACAATGACACCGGTACAAAATAATAAGTCCAAAATATACAATGACAGCTCAATGCAACAAGACTATGTTTCCATTTTAGAAACAATTTTGTCTGACGATTCGGCTGATATCAAACTGCAACGTGAAGGAGAACGAAGGGCGTTCATCCATAACAAGTTTATGAGAGATTCTATCTCATCATTGCATGACAAGAATTATGTTTTTTACAACGTCGATCCACATAAGCTGATGAAAATACTGGATAACCAGCTCACAGACTCGCTGGATATGCTTAATCAGATGAACGAAAGGAAGGCAATCATCCCAATTCCAGCCGCGATCAAAGCAGCGTACACTGTTGATGACGCCGATAAATACAGGATGGACCGCAACCAAAGCATTTATTACTTTCATCTTCCCATTATAGGGTATAATCGCAAAAAAGCATACGTGCCGGTTGACTATATATGCGGCCCTTTATGTGGAAACGGTGATGCATTTCTGCTTGAAAAAGTGAATGGTAAATGGGTAATCATACAACGATTCTTTAACCTCTGGATCTCTTAAAAAAATATAGCCACAATAATCTTTAAACAGAAGATATTCACGCCAAATAACCAAGCGGACTTATAGCCTAATGGACCTTATCACTTTCTATAAATACACTTCCCGACAAATAGCACTCGGGAACATTGGCTAATACATAATCAATGTCGAGAATATTAGGACGAGCTGTACTTCCATGCCCACAATACAAACTCCTGATCCAGGTATCTACGTCATCTACCCATATCGCCTTCCAGGTAATATTTTGTGGATCCTGGACAGTGACAGGTGAAATTAGCACATTATACCCCATCGCTCGCAGTGCGGTTAATACGACTCGATTTACTTTGACAAATTTCATCTTCGAAAGCTATATACGGTTGTCTTTACTTTGGAACAGAAATACAACCCATATGGTTCAAAAGTCATTAACTTTTTGTGCTTAGCAGCACATCCTAATAAGTACTAAATCTGACTGATCGCTTGCATCGGATCCATTCCCGAATCAAGAGACTCGTGGTGGTTACTCCTTTTTATATATAACTATTCAAACTGTCCTGTATAAGTTTTGCGACCAATTGCAGATTTTGGTCGTCAACATATTTCAAGGAAAAAGTCTCAACGTTGGGTGTACAGCTCGCCTACAATCATCATTTAAAATCATGGCAGATAACGAAGAACGTTAAAACAAAATAGCTGTTAGGGGCTAATCGAAAGATTAGTCTTTTTTTTGCTAAAAAATGAACTATTATAAATGGATATCGTTATCTGATAGGTTAAGTTAGTTTGTTTTAGTAGTTATTAAGGTCGGTAATTCATGTCGCCGGCCTTTTTTCTAAAGTTGGAATTTCCCCTGATTCAATCAATTCTATTGTAATATCCGCTACCTCCCTGTCGCAATTTTCGTAGATTCTTATTACAGGGTGCCACCTATGTTCTGGTCGATCTCTAAGAAAAAGGGCAGCTCGGCAATTGTCGATTCGTGATAACAGTGGTTACACGATCATCTCTTCTGTTGAAAAGACAATGTATATATGGGTTCACGTAGCGGGCTGTTAAAAAAACAAACGATGACTGCTCCGCTTGTGTTCAACTTAAAAAACAATTATGGCCCTGATTTCCAATAGAAAAAACACGAAGTTAACCGCCCGCAGGGTTTCTACCCTCTTGCACCTTATGGCTCTGGTCCTCCTCATATTTTTAGGTAGCTGCCATGAGGACGATAGCCCCGCACCTGAGCAGGCGCACTTAAAAGTGAAGGTGAAAACTCAAGGTGATCAGTATGATGCAGTCCATCTCGAGATCCAGCAGCTATGGACCCGCACGTCTGCAGGTGGAGGAAAGGTCGTAGCAAATAAAAGGGTAAACATCCTGAAAATTCAAACGGATAGCATCATCGCGGGTGGACATGTCCCCCATGGCAGCCTACAGGAAGTTATGCTAAAAGTAGCCCCTACAGGGAATGAAATAGTCATAGATGACCTTTCCTATGCTTTAGAGATGCCACAAGGAGAAATTATCGCGGTGAATATCGCAGCCGACAGTAAGCTTTTTCCAAATGAAAACCATACATTAATGCTTCATATCAATCTATCAGATTTCATTCAGGAGACGGCAGAAGGTAAATTTATAATAAATCCTAACCTCACTGCAGTACTGGATTAAAGCGGCAGGTTACTCACTCCCCGGATCAGGCTTTAAGGACATCTTGACGAAGCGGATTAACTCGATGGAAGGGAATCCGTAGTCCAGGACAATTTTGCCTTCAACCAAATAGATACCGACCCCACGGAGCGCAGGTGCAGAATTGGTATTATGTCTCATCCAGCTTGGCATTAAATCGGGGCTATGCTGTTTTTTGTCTTTCCTTATATAACAGCAAGCAAGCAAATTTGGGCTTTGTAAACCAACGATATGAGATGTAATCCTACAGGAGAAATGCTTCGGAACATCATTTTTTGACTTTCTTATTTAGTTTTTATACTAGTTTTAGTAATATTTTTTCAAATCACTAATTCTTTCAATATGGAGTTCTCTGGCCTGAGACCGCCGCATCATTAACGCATAAGCATTATTAAATCCCAAAGGTTTTAACCACTTGACGCCGTACAGCTTCTGAAACTCATTGTTTACATAATTATAGGTATCGGAAGGACTTTTGGATACGCTTCCTAATACCTGCTGATTTGGTTTTAACAACACCAAAAGGCCTGTTCCGGTGTACTCTACATAGCAATCAATGGCATCGCTCATCAATGCATCAAAACATATTTTGGTCCCACCCAACCCCGTCTTTGTATCTACTTTATAATCGGTATGGCCTTCGATCAGAATTTTGTATATCGCAGCCAAAATATATTGTTCTGCAAAAATTTTTGAACCTACCCTTATCGTACCGGCGCTCCCAGAACCAGTTGGCTTATAAAGATTGTTGTGCAGTAGAAAGTCCTTTGCAATATGTTCTGGCGTCTGCTTCAAAAAGTCTGCTCTATAATTGAGCTCCGTCATGACCGAATCATTGAACTTATCTGCCAGCAGGTTCATTGTCTCTTCCAGCTTGGGGAATTTCTGAAGGGTTGCCTCTTTGATGATCGGTGAAGCAAAATAAGGTGGGAAAATCTTCTTGTCATCTGCCAGCACAAACAGGTCGTATGCCTTGATCCGCCCATCGGTGGAGTATCCGCTAATGAGATCAAGATCTTTTTCATAAGCGGCTTTATACATAATTGCATCGCTGACAACAAGTGGGTTGACCTGAAGACCATAGATACTGCGAAGTCCCAGGTCACCGTCCTGACGTCCCATAAACTCTGGCGTGAAACCTGCCTTGATGCGACTGTCATTGGACCTCATAGCCGTATAAAGCATACTTAAAATGCACACAGCGGTGAATATGCCCAATATAATATAGGTCTGTCGACTTTTGATATTTACCAGGGAATATTGGATTAGTGCAATGCCTTTGTCCAAGAGGATTGCTAGTAATGCTGCAGGAATAGCACCGGCCAAGATCATGTTGGAATTGTTGAGGGATATACCGCCAAAAATAAATTCACCCAAGCCTCCGGCGGCAACAAATGATGCCAAGGTAGCTACACCAACATTGATCACTGCCGCTGTACGTACGCCTGCGATAATCACTGGCATGGCAAGTGGGAGTTCTACTCTGAGAAGCAGTTGCCAATCGGTCATACCCATCGCTTTGGCTGCCTCCACGATACTGGAACCAACTCCTGTAATGCCGGTAAAGGTATTCCGGATAATGGGTAAGAGTGCGTAAATAAATAGTGCAACAATGGCGGGAATGGCTCCGATACCCAGAACCGGAATAAGAAAACCCAACAATGCAATACTCGGTACAGTTTGCAAAACACCTGCAAAACCTAAAATAATAGCAGCAAATTTTCTCTTTCTCGAGATCAGTACCCCTAGAGGCACTCCGATAAGAATGGCAAATACCAAAGATAAAAATGTAAGCCCGAGATGTTGGCCAATCTGGGTCAATAGCTTGTCCTGTTGTTCGAGAATAAATTGCCAAAAACTTTGCGCCGTCATACCACTTGTTGTTTTCGATAGTTGTTAAATGCGCCCACTAGCGTTTCATAGGCTTGCGCCGTATCTGTATGCATACTCAGAACCTGGGTGGCATGCCATAAATCTGTGCTCAATGTAAATCCATAACGCGAGATAAAAGGATCTATCGCCGTAATCCCTCGTAGTTCTTGTAAGGTAGTCACTTTATACTCCAATAGTAGGCGATTTTCGGCGAAGAAATTGGCTACAAATTCATTTGCAGGTCTATATAACAGTTCTTTTGGCGTTCCAATCTGCACGATTTTCCCCTTGTCCATTAAGCAGATCCGCTGTCCAAGTTCGAAAGCCTCAGACACATCGTGCGTAACGAGGATGATCGTCTTACTGCGTATTTCCTCCAAGGATCTGAATTCTGCGTGGATATCTGCTTTGGTTATATTATCCAGTGCTCCGAATGGCTCGTCCATTAATAGAATAGGTGAATCGGCGATCAGTGCCCTAGCAATGCCTACGCGCTGTTGTTGCCCTCCACTCAGTTCATGGGGATAACGTTGGAGGATCTCCTCGCCCAAGTTTAATTTGTGAAGTAGCTCCGCAGTACGCATGCTTATTTTCTTTTTTTCCCATTTCAACAATTCTGGAACTACAGCAATATTGCGTGCAACGGTATAATGGGGGAAAAGGCCGGCATGCTGCATGACAAAACCAATTTGCCTACGTAAATCATGGATGTCTCTTTCTCTGATATCTTTGCCAGCAATAAAGATCTGGCCTTTATCGGGTTCGATAAGCCTATTGATCATTTTTAGGGTTGTCGTCTTTCCACAACCGCTGGTTCCTAGCAGAACAAGAACTTCGCCTTGATTGGCCTGAAGGGAAATCTGATCGACTGCGGCCTTTCCATTAAAGAATTTTGAAATGGAGACGATATCTATCATATTATCTCGCGAGTCTAATACCTGTAAATTGCCACTGCAGTGCCGTCTGAAAAAAGTTTCGGTACGTTTTGCGGCTATGATCTTTAGGTGTTGCAATGGAGGCTCCACGCAAGACCATCTGGTTGACCATAAATTTTCCGTTATATTCACCCACGGCGCCAGCTTCCTTTTTAAATCCGGGATAAGGAAGATATGCAGAATTGGTCCACTCCCACCGCTGTCCCCAATTGAGATGATCTGCCGCAACTTCCCACTCTGCCTCTGTCGGAAGCCGCATTCCCCTCCAGGCTGCAAATGCGGAAGCTTCATAAAAGTTGACATGGCAAACTGCATCCTCCAAGTCTATTTCCATCAACCCCGCTAAGGTATAATTCATCCATTGTCCATCCGTCAAATGCCAATATAAGGGAGCCTGAGCCTGATGCTGTTTTACCCAGTCCCAACCTTCGGAATGCCAATACCGGAAATCGTCGTACCCACCATCTTCCATGAAAGCAATGTATTCCTTATTTGTCACCAAATCACTCGCGATTTCAAAGTCATTCAAATAGACCTTATGTCTTCCTTTCTCATTATCAAAACAGAAACCTGAACCTTCATATCCGATTTCATAAATCCCAGCATCAAATTGGACATACGTTGATTCAGCAGCGGCATAACTGAAAGGAGCTTTTGTACTGCCATAAGCAGGAAAAAGGGGATTGTGACCCAGTATATATTTGATATCCGTAAGCAGCAATTCTTGATGTTGCTGTTCGTGATTTAATCCTAGCACAAAGATGTCAAGGAGATCATTTGTCAAAAAACCACCATCCAAAAACTCAATCATGGACTTGTCCACACATTTGCGATATCTATAGATGTCTGCAACGGAAGGTCTGCTCAGATTTCCTCGATCTGTACGAATCACCCGAGCTCCTATTGTTTCATAGTAACTATTGAATACAAAATTGTATTCAGCGTCGAATGGCTGATAGTTTGGCAGATGCGGAAGTAAAATAAATGTTTCGAAAAACCAGGTGGTATGTCCAAGATGCCATTTCGGAGGACTAACCTCTCCTATGGGCTGAACAACATAATCCTCAGTTTCCAACGGTTGGCAAATTTCTTCGGAATAAGCCCGTATAGCAAGATAGCTATCGATCCATTTTTGCTTTTCGGACATTTCGATAAGCGCATTTTGTATATTTTTCATAAATAAAACTTATTAGGACACCCTCCATACCGAATCAACAAACCATCCTTTGCTGTCTTCAACATTTGCGATCAGCTGAAATCCTGCTAGAGAAGCCATTCGCTGTATTTCCTCAGGAGCATATTTCTGAGAAATTTCCATGTCAATTAATTCATTTTCCTTAAAAAATATAGACTCGCCTTTGATATGGACATGTTGATTGGTTAGACTGACCAAGAAACTGCGGCAGGCTCCGGAGATTGGATCGTAGGATTGATAATGCTGAAAATATTGGGTATCAAAATCAGCTTCAAGTTCCCGGTTGATGCGATTCAGTAAATTGATGTTGAAGGCCGACGTGATTCCGGTTTTATCGTTGTAGGCAGAAAGAACGGTGTGTGGATTTTTTTTGAGATCAAAACCGATTATAATAATATCACCGGGGCTTAGTTTACGGCGGATTTCGGCACAAAAAAGTTGGGCTTCGTCCATATCCATATTGCCGATATTACCACCTAAAAATAAAACTACTTTTCGCCGTTCGGAAATTTTCATCGCCTGGTCAAGCATTTCAAAGTACTCTCCCTCCAACGGTACGATGTCTAAAGTTGGAATGTCACGATGTAATTTTTCGCCTAATACCGCAAGAATATTGCCCGATATATCGATAGGCATGTAGGAGTACGTGTTATGATGTGCACTGAGATGGGTTAACAGATGACTTGATTTAAGGGCATCACCTGCCCCCAGCTCTATCAGGTCGAAATCGGATTCATCAGTTGTGATAAAATCTGCTAACTCAGCAGTTTTTGTGCGAAATATTTCAAGCTCGCAGTTGGTCAGATAATATTCGGGCATATGCATAATATCCTGAAAAAGTCGATCGCCAATGGGATCATAAAAATACTTTGAAGATAATTTCTTCGGATAAGTATTTAAACCTTCTACCACTTCCTTGTGAAAAACCCCTTCATACTTTTCGATCTCAGGTGAAGCACTAATTACTGGTAGAACATTATTTAATTGTAAACTCATAACTCTATGGTATTTGCGGTCTTTGTTACAGAAATATAACAGGAAAAATGAGCGAATAGTTTCGGAATAATCCAATCTGTGAAAATGGTCGAAACAGCAAATGGCCAGCCTGGATTAAGGCGGCGACGTTATGCTGATTTACGATTGAATTTCTCGATTCGGAGGAATTCCTACTATTTAAAAAAGGCTGATCATAAGATCAGCCTCTAAAACACTCATCACAATAAAACATACTAATCGTGCCCTTCGGTCTTAACAATCTTGTTGTAAATACCTAATAATAAAAACGGTGCCGCCCACTGGCCGACAAACAGTGCATTATTGTCGTCTTTTGTTTTGCAACATTTTAATGCTGCTGAAATTCCCATCGCTGCCAGAGAAGCTGCTAAAAATAAAATCGATGGAATTTTAGAAGTTTGGTTTTCTACCTCTCTTGTTACTTTGTCTTCATTTCCTGTTGTAAGTGCCATAATATATCTACTTTGGTTTATAATTGAACTACTTTCAAAATGAAATAGTTTAAATTTAAACAAAAAAAAGGTAGAGACTCTGATTCTCGACCTTAACATGATACGTAATATTGATAATGGAGGACTAAAATAACCATTTGGCACATAGCTTTGTTTTAAAATAAAATGCTAAAACCAGGAAGCTTAATCCCTATTGTTTTATAGGTTTTTACGAGAGTTTAGCATATCAACCTAGATAGCGTCGAAATAGTCAATTCAATAGTAGCTGGTTTTAGGGTATCCTAAAAATAATTGTTACTAACGGTGAACGAATTTCACTTGGTGCTGTTCTAATCAGCATGGTTACGTCACGTGCATCACATATACAATCAATATATTATGAAAATAGCAGTGCTAGCTCATTTAAAACATCCCATCCGCAAACCATTTATGGGCGGGTTGGAAGCCTTTACATACGAAGTAACTAAACTTTTACTGCAAAGGGGACACGAGGTTACCTTGTTTGCCAGTGAGCATTCGGACCCTTCTCTAAATGTGCATGCTATCCTTAGCGATGTAGATTACGATATGGAAACGTTAAGTAGATTTCGCTCGCACGAATTGAGTGAAGACTTTATATCGACACATCACGCCTATCTGGAGCTGATGCAGGAGATAGACCAATATGATTTTGATGTTATATTTAACAATAGCCTAAATTACGTACCTATTACAATGGCGACCTTGGCGGAAACACCGATGGTAACTGTATTGCATACACCTCCTATTTTTGAGATGAAAAAAGCTATTATGGCAGCAAACAGATACAACAAAATAACTTATGTATCTGTCTCGCAAACAAATGCATCAATGTGGAAGCCCTATATACCGGATTGTAAGGTCGTACACAATGGAATTGATTTGAATAAATGGAGCTATATAGCAAATAACTCTGGAGAGTATGCATTATGGTTTGGCAGAATTCATCCCGATAAAGGAACCCATTTCGCAATAGCGGCTGCAAAATTGGCCGGAAGACCTATCAAAATCGCAGGTTCGGTCGCAGACAAACATTATTTCGAAACTTTTGTCAAACCGCTTCTCGATGAAAACGCTGAATGGGTAGAGCACTGCACACACGAACAACTTAATGAACTAATCGGAAATGCGGCAGTAAGTGTGATTACCCCCTGCTGGGAAGAACCTTTCGGTTTGGTTGTTGCTGAAAGTTTAGCATGCGGAACGCCAGTCGCTGGCTTTGCGAGAGGAGCGCTACCAAAAATTGTGACAAAAGAAACTGGATGTCTTACAGCGTCCTGCTCAGTGACAGAATTGGCTAAGTGCATAAACGACGCAGCACAGCTTAGTCGCAAAGCATGCCGAGTGCATGCCGAATCATCATTGGATATACAGCATATGGTATCTTCCTATGAAAATATATTTGCTCAAGTAATCAAAAAATGTGCAGATAAATATGTCTTATAAATATGCTTTTTACATTCACCACCATGGGTCTGGTCATCTTACTCGAGCCTTAGCTATAGCTGCGCAACTACCCTCTGATGAAGTGGTTTTCCTAGGTAGTTCATTAGAAACTTATAAAGATTTAATACCAAAAGGTATTCGTTCAATCGAATTGCCATTTGATATTCCCGCCAATAGCGATCGGGATTGGGCTGCTAGTGACCTGAGTTTTTTACATTATGCTCCGTTGAATGTGAAGGGTATAATAAATAGAAATTACCTTATAACAGAATTTTTTGCTAAGCACAACCACTGCTTACTATTCGTTGATGTGTCGGTCGAGATAACTTTACTTGCGCGTCTCTGTGGGATACCAACAGTAGTCGTAAGACAACATGGCAACCGCTCCGACCTAGCACACTTAATGGCTTATGAAAGCGCTTCCTTTGTGTTGGCACCATACGCAAAAACAATGGCTCAAGATATTGAAAATGATTTTGCGCATAAAACATTTTATTCAGGTGGCTTCTCCAAGTATAGCGGGATGTCGGTTGAGAACAATACGAGTGCGGACGATCAAATAGCGATGTTTTTTGGCCAAGGTGGCACATGTTTCGATTGGAAGCTCATCGCTCAAATTCGAAAAGATCTACCTGAAACATCCAGCCTACATATACTCGGCACAATACCAGATTATCACGCTATTGGTGGAGTCAGCTATTATGGCAATTCAAAAACTGCATACGATATATTAAAAAATTGCGGAATCGTGATAAGCAATGCGGGACACAACTGCGTGATGGAATTGGGCGACTTAAGAAAAAAAGTTATTTGCGTACCTGCGGAAAGGCCTTTTGAAGAGCAAAAAATAAAAGCCAAACTACTGCAAAATGCTGGTGTAGCGACGATAATAGAAGAGCAAGCTTTACATCAGGCAAATTGGTCCCACATCATTGAAAACGCAAAAAAATTAAAGGTCGAAGCATGGGAAAAATTGATGAACCCAAAAGCGACCATCGAAATTGCTGCGCGCCTTAAGAAACTGCATTCAAATCTATTTAAAACTTTATATAAATAATATGTACCCTACCGCTTCCATTTCTGTATTGACGATCGTACATAAACGCCATGACGCGCTAATAAACCTGATGAATGGGCTCGCAAAAAATTCTATTCTACCCATAGAGCTGATCATTGTCTATATCAATGAACGTGCCTACCCACTCAAAGACGAATATCCCTTTAAGATAAAGTCCTTGGAAATAGATACAGCAGGTGAATTAAATTTGGCCAAAGCAAGAAATACGGCTATAAAAAGTTCGAGTTCTTTATTTAATATCTTTTTAGACGTAGATTGTATCCCGGCAGATGATTTAATAGAACAGTATCTGCCCTATTCAACAAAAAATATCTTAATAAGCGGCCGGGTAAGGTATTTAAAAAAAGGCTTTGCAGATAAACTTGGATGGATGTCGCAGTTGATGCAAAACAGCAGGCCGGATCCTGTCAGGAAAGATGTAGATGAATTTAGTTATGAACTTTTTTGGTCCCTCAATTTTGCGTGTACCAAAGAGACTTTCCATAAAATTGGAGGATTTGATCAAAATTATATTGGATATGGAGCTGAAGATACCGATTTTGGTTTCAGTGCGAGGAATAATGGGGTTGCTCATATCACGATCGACGCATTGGCCTACCACCAATATCATCCAAGTTATAATCCCCCTTTAAACCACTTCAAACCAATTGTCATCAACGCTAATCAATTTTTCCTAAAATGGAGAGTATGGCCAATGATGGGATGGTTAACTAAATTTAATGAGTGCGGTTATATATCCTTCAAAAACAATAAAATAACCATTGTTCGAGAACCTTCAAAACAAGAAATTGCGGCCAGCCTCATTGAATAGAAAGCAGGCCAAGGTTGTTCTCGGACATTTAAAGAACCGTCCTTGTCAACTATTATCGGATTATAATTCGCAACAAATTAAAAAAAATATTGATAACATATTTTCAACATATTTAAATTTCCCCAAAATGCATTTAAATCCTACAATATATCTGAGCTGAAGTGAAATTCATAATGAACTCCGGAGATCAAGAAATACGAAACCTCCGTTTCGCTGGAAAATATGAATGCACGACAAAAGTATATCTGCATCTGCTCAAAGGAAATTATCATCCTATATCCAAATTGGTCTTGTGCTTATTCACTGCAGGCCTTTTTTTCATCAGTAATTTAAAAGAGCTTGTGAAAGCATGAAGACTTTTGTATCCAACCATTGTGGCAATCTGTGTCTGTGTAAACTGGCCGCTGTCGAGTAACTCAATGCTTTTAACTATTCGCAGCAACTGTTGGTACTTTAAAATAGTTATTCCTGTCTCTTGCTTAAATATCCGTTGCATCTGTCTTACTGACAAAGATGCTATAGAAGCCAATTCCATGAGGTCAACCCCAGAGGCATAATTTACATTAATTTCATTACAGACCTTGGAAAGACGTTTATCGGTTGGAACAGGGATCTGTAGCGAAGTACTTTCATTACAGAAACTAGGAAGGCTATTGATAATCGTATTTAGGAAACTTAATTCTTCTTTATCTATGGCATTAAGCCTGTTCCATTTTTTTGCGTAAATAAGCATTTCTCTTAATACCACTGGACAAGAAAAAACATGAACCTCCTTATGAAATTCTTCGGCCTGCAAATCGTTAAAAAATAGGACCATTAAATTAACCGTTTTCGAATCAGAAGAGATACGGTGTTTCACACCCGAAGGAATCCAGATCAGGCTATTTTGCGGAACGAGATAAATACTGTTTTCAATATGAAAATACTGATAACCATCTTCAACGTAGGTAAGTTGATAATGACTGTGAGAATGCTCATAGTTATCATGCTGATAATTTCTTTCATACCATACAAAGGATTTTTTTTCACTTCGATCCGTATAGCATCCTGGCTCAACTTCAGTTAATCCACATTTAACCATGTCGTTTTGCATACACTTTTTGGCAAAGTTAAAAAAAGTACTTTGATTAATTTTGACCAAATACTTAGAAATGAAAAACTTTATAAAGTTATTACTGCTTTTAATGGTTATGATGACTACTTTATCAACTCAATCCATGGCACAAAAGAAAGATGTAAATGTCTTGGTCCTTATTTACTCCGATAACGGTGGGACTTTAGAATTAGCAAAAGAATTTGCTAAAGGCTTAGAAAAAAACTCAAATGTTCGATCAGTAATCAAACAAGTAAAGCATTCGGACAATCCAATTTTAAAAACTATCCCAGTTGTTAGTATGGAGGAACTTTCATCATATGATGGTATCGCGTTTGGCTCTCCGGTATATTTTGGAAATATTAGTACCGGCATGAGCAAATTTTTCTCCAAAACAATAGATCTATGGGCGAAACACGCACTTGAAGGAATGCCTGCCAGCGTATTTATGTCTGCGGGTACCGGAGCAGGACGTGAACTTGCCTTACAGTCGTTTTGGAACACCCTTGCGGTTCATGGAATGATACTTGTTTCAAATGGCATACGCTCAAATGACAAAATTGACAGATCAACTGCTCAGGGCAATTCTGTTTTAGGAACCACGAGCTTGGTAAGTATAAAAAATGTGCCACGTCCGAGCTCCGCTGAACGCCTTCTTGCCGAAGATCAGGGGGAAAACTTCGGGAAGGTTGCAAAGGCCTTACAAGGAACATTTCACAAAGAATCCGCTTCTATTGAACAAAAAAACAATAATGATATAAATCAGGAACTGATCAATAAAAATATTATCCTGCCTGATGTTCCAAAACCTGCTGGAAATTATCAGCCATTTGTACGTACCGGAAACCTGGTATTTATCAATCAATATGCATTAAAGAATGGGAAATTACAGTACCCCGGAAAACTCGGTAAAGACGTGGATGAAAAGCAGGTTAAGGAAGCGACACGTACCACAATGCTCAATGTATTGGGAGTATTAAAAGATGCTGTGGGAGGCAATCTTAACCGCATAAAAAAATGTGTTCAGTTAACTGGGTACTTTAATGTAACTGATGACTATACCAAACACGCTGACCTCATGAACGCTGCATCAGATTTGGTTGTAGAAGTATTTGGTGAAAAAGGAAAACACGCCAGGGCAACGGTGGGAGCCTCGTCACTCCCAGGAAATACTTCAGTCGAAATACAGGCTATATTCGAAATTGAATAGATTCCATCAGTGTCCCTGAAAAATGCTTTCCGATACGATCTAGTCAAATTAAAATCTCTATCTCCTCTGCTTGCTTTGACGTTGATAGAGATTAATAAAATATACTTCATACGGAGACACTTATCTAAATTTGATTTGTAAATAAAAACCCGTACATTCAACGGAAATTAACCTCTTTCCATTATGCAAAGTAACAATTGGTTCAACCGGTTTAAATACATCCAGCGAAAAAGGGTATTTTGGTTAATTACGCTATTAACTATTTTTCATCATACAAGCTTCGCGCAAAAAGATCCTCAGCTCAGGGAAGCACTGTCTATCATGACAAAAGCATCTATTTCTGGAGATATCGAAGGTATTATAAGTCAAACATCGCCCCGCATAATTGAAAGCATGGGCGGGATAGATCAGGCAACAAAACTGACCAAGGAACTCTATTCTTCTCTTATAAAATATGGGGTTAAAATTGATTCCATGATCAATTATGTCGATATTGATGTCTCAAAAATTGATGGGATAGCCTACTGCTTTATTCCTCAGGTATTGGTAATGTCTATGCCTGAAAAAGGCAAAATGGCTGTTACCTCGGCTTACTTATTAGCGTTAAAAGAGGACGAAACCAAAAAATGGACTTTTATTAATTTCAATAAAATGGATCAGGAAAAGATCAATTTGTTTCTTCCTGAATTTAACGGTAAGATTTCTCTTCCTCCGGGTCTAGAAAAAAAAACCTTAGTCGTGAAGAAAGAAGAGGTAGCTAAAACTGTCGATCATCTAATGAAACTTATAGATGAATCTGTCAAAGGAAATAAATAGTTTTAAGTCGTTTCCCGTCAATCTTCGGAAATTCACTAAAACCTGCTATGATTTTTTTGTTTTTCCTCAGGTCCCAATTGCTGAGGGAAATGTCCTGTAGACCGCTCCAGAAAATTCATCTTATACTCAGCTAAAATCTGCGTATTTTTAGGATTAATATAATTCCTTCCATCGCACGAAAAGAGGAATAAAAAAGACCTTTCCGCAATTGCGGAAAGGTCTTTTTGATAATCTCAATATCGAAATGGAGGTTAATATTCCTGCATATAATGGAATCCTGTGTTGTATGGCGTTAGGTTCCTCCTTCTACTCATACTCCTTGTTGCAATTTTATAGGAATCTAACGTGTTCTTAAATCTTTCGCATGCATACTGCCTACCCCAAAAATACAATTGAAAATAAAGGGCATTCGGATGAAAAGACAATTCAATTAAACTCCAGCTTCTTTATCAGTAAAAATCTGGACTCCTGCTTTCTTTTCAATTAACTGTAACGGATATAGTTCAGGATTATATACACCATGAAGAACTTCATTCAAAGCGTTTTTCTTGGATTTGCCAAATGTAACAATCAGAATATTTTCAGCTTTATTGATGATAGGTTCAGTCAACGTAATTCTAAACATTTCCTGTGGCTTTAGATAGTAGGCATCAACCCATTTTTCTTTTTCTTGTAAGATCTTTTCACCTGGAAACAAAGAGGCTGTGTGGCCATCATCCCCCATTCCTAAAAGGATGAAATCAAAAATACCGTCAGCTCCCAAAACATTTCTGATTTGAGCTTCGTATTCTTTAGCATATTTTTCAGGCTCCATTCCGTCTTTATACATGGGGAAAATCTGATTTTCATTGACTGGAACTTTATTCAAAAGGACTTCCAAAGTCATCTTAAAATTACTTTTCTCATCTTCAAGAGAAACCCATCTTTCATCTACCCAAAAAAAATGGATTTTGTCCCAAATTATTTTATCTGCATATTCGGGAGTAGCTAATAAACTAAAGATGGCTTTCGGTGACGAGCCACCACTCAACGCAACCACAAATTTATCATGCTTCTGGATTGCTTGTTCCGAAAGCTCAACAAATGTATCAGCGGCTTTTTTGTATAAAGCATCCAGATTATCAAATATCGTAATATTCATTTTCTTTTAATTAGATTTTAAACCCACTGATGTCCCTGCCGCTCTACCAGTGCATCACTTTCATCAGGCCCCCAGTTGCCTGAAGCATAATTTGGGAAAGATGGGTCTTTGGTTTTTTCCCAGGTTTCCTGAATCGTTTTTATCACATCCCAAGCTTCTTCTACCTGATCAGAGCGCATAAACAATGTAAGGTCTCCCACAAGTGCTTCCAATAGAAGAGTTTCATAAGCTTCGGGCGTATCGGTCTGACAGGCAAAATTATCGAAAATCATTTCCACAGGTTTAAGCTCTAAAGACAAGCCTGGCTTTTTAGACATAAACTGCAATCTGATGTCCATTTGTGGCTGGATATTAATAACCAGTCGGTTTGCCGACAGAAGGGAGGTGCTTTCTGAAAACGTAGAATTTGGAAGTGGCTTAAACTGAATCGTTATATAAGAATGCTTTTCTTTCATCTTCTTCCCGGTACGAACATAAAAAGGAACATCCTCCCATCTTTCATTATCGAGGTAAAACTTAATAGCAACAAATGTTTCCGTATTGGAATCATGAGCAATTCCCTCTTCCTGGCGATAGCCATTTACTTTTAGTCCATTTACTTTGCCTCGCCCGTACTGTCCTCTTACCGCATAATGATCTACTTTTTCGGGAGAAATCCTACGGATGGATTTTAAAACGTCAACTTTACGATCCCTGATCTCACCTGATTCGAGTGAGGCCGGAGGTTCCATAGCAACCATGCAAAGAATTTGCAAAAGATGGTTCTGAATCATATCGCGCAAAGCTCCTGTCTGCTCATAAAAACTGGCTCTTGTTTCCACTCCTACTTGTTCGGCAACTGTAATCTGCACCGATTCTATATGTCTGTGGTTCCAAAGAGGTTCAAAAATTGAATTTCCGAACCTGAACGCCAAAATATTCTGAACTGTTTCTTTACCTAAATAATGATCGATACGATAAATCTGTTCTTCCTGAAAAGTCTGTGAAAGAAGATTATTCAGCTCAATGGCAGATTCTTTATTGTGACCAAAAGGTTTTTCGATAATTATTCGATCTGTTGCAGGATCAGATGCTATAGACGTATTTTTAAGATGGTTTGAAATTACCGAAACAAAGTTTGGTGCAATGGACAGATAGAAAAGTCTGTTTCCTCTCATTCCGTACACTTTATCGAAATTTTCCAGTTTCTGATATAAATTCCGATAAGAGCTTTCTTCATCAAGCTGATGCTGAAAATAGCTGATGTGCGCCTGAAAACCAGCCCAATCTTCCTTGATTACAGTCTTCCTAGAAAAAGTCTCCAGATTCTCTTTAATATAAGCACTGAATTTTTCATCCGTATTTTCGGCTCTTCCTAAAGCTAAAATATTAAAACCTTTTGGCATTCTGCCATCGATATATAAATTATAAAAGGCAGGAAAAAGCTTTCTTTTTGCCAAATCCCCTGTTGCACCAAAAATAACGATCGTTGTTGGGTGCAGGACTGTATTGTCGCTCATTATTAGGATCTAGTTATTTGGGTTTTGCCATGTAGTATGAAAGACTCCTTCTCTGTCCGTTCTTTGGTAAGTGTGTGCACCAAAATAATCACGCTGAGCCTGAAGCAGGTTTACAGGCAAAGATGCTGTGGTGTAAGCTTCAAAATAGCCTAGAGCCGACTGAATTCCTAAGCTTGGAATCCCGTTTGATACAGCAAAAGCAGCTGTTTTTCTTAATGACGAAATTTTATCTTTTACAATTTCTGAGATTTCCTGATCCAATAAAATATTAGATAAGTTCTCGTATTTTGAATAAGCCTGATAAAATTTTCCCAATAAACCAGAACGGATGATACATCCACCCCTCCAGATTTTAACAACATCTTTTAACGGAATTTCAAACTGATATTCTTCAGAAGCTTTTACCAATAATGCCAAACCTTGAGCATAGCTGATTAAAGTAGATAAATACAAAGCATCCCCCACCTCTTTGATGAACAATTCTGTATCTTCAGGAGTTTTTACTTCTTCTTTAGCATATAGTTGAGATGCTTTCACTCGCTCATCTTTGTAAGCGGATAAAATTCTTGATGTTACTGCAATATCGATAGTTGGAATAGACACACCGATTTCCATAGCCTCCTCGGAAGTCCACTTTCCGGTTCCTTTTGCTCCTGCTTTATCTAAAATCTTGTCGACAAGAAAACCGTCTGTTACATCATCTTTTTGTTGGAAGATATCTCTTGTTATTTCAATAAGGAAAGAATTCATCTCGCCTTCATTCCATCTTTTAAAAACTTCATACAGTTGTTCATTGGTAAGATTAGCTCCTTTTCTCAGTAAATCGTATGCTTCACTGATCAATTGCATGATGGCATATTCAATTCCGTTGTGAACCATTTTAACATAATTGCCTGCAGCTCCTTTCCCCATATAAGCGGTGCAAGGCTCCCCGTTTACTTTTGCCGAAATAACTTCCAGCATAGGCTTCACCAAATTGAAAACTTCCAAGTCTCCACCTGGCATAATACTCGGTCCTCTTCTTGCGCCCTGCTCTCCTCCAGAAACTCCCATTCCCATAAAATGAAGGTTTTTAGAAACTAAATCAGCTCTACGTCTCTCGGTATCTTTGAAATAAGAATTGCCCGCATCAATTACAACATCTTTTGGACTCAAAAGTGGTGTTAGGCTTTCAAGAACAGCATCAACTGGCTTGCCTGCAGGAACCATTAAAATAATCTTTCGCGGACTATCTAAACTTGACACAAATTCTTCTAGAGAAACAGCTCCAGCAACCTTTGTACCTGAAGCCACTCCTTTACGAAGTTCGATTACCTTTTCTTCATCTAAATCGAATCCTACGGTAGAAAAACCGTTATCGGCAATATTGTAAAGCAGATTTCTTCCCATTACACCCAGACCAACGACCCCGTAATTATATTTTTCCATTCTTACTTAAAGTTTATGTTATAGATCAAAATTACTGAAATGCATGCCAGTAAAAAAATTATCTAAGATTTTCTTTCAATCGTTACACTAGTTATCATCAACTGGAAAATGCCATTAATTAATAATATACTGATAATGAAAACATTAAAAACATAAACTCTTTATGAAAGCCAATTATATTGACTTTTTTATTAATTTTATTCCATTACTTGGCTTTTGCTTACCCCGTCGCTAGATTGAAACTTTAGTGCGTCAGAAAACTGAAGTGCCATTACCTAAATACTCCATAAAAAAGCTTATTCTACATGAAAAAAATAACATTTTTACTCCTTACATCATTCATCAGCAATTTTAATTATGCTCAAAACAAAGTCCTTGACAGTTTGGTTCAAAAGAATACTTTTTCTTTCCAAAGTGATAAGAATATTTCATTTCAGGGAAAAGGATGGGATGTCTTGTTAAACGACATCAAACAATCAAATTCAGTTTTACTGGGAGAGACTCATTTTACCAACGAAATCCCTTATTTTACAAATGCTGTTATCAATGAGATCAAGTTTGACAACTATTTTCTGGAGGTTGACCCTTATTCAGTCGATATCATTGAAACAAAAGTTAAATCACTTCCTGATGAGCGTCTTAAACTGTTTGTAAAAGAATATAGTTCGAATTTCTCTTTTTTGGAATACAAACCTGAATTTGATTTGTTTAAGGATTTGGTCAAACGGAATACGAAAATATATGGCGTAGAACAGATTAGCATTTTTGCAGATCAAATGGTCATTTCCAGCTTAAAAGAAACTTCGAAAAATAAAAAAGCGATTGAGATCTATGAGCAAATGCTTCAACATTCTAAACAAATAGCGTCTAAGGATGGTTTGGAAAAATACTACATCTTATCCGAAGATTGCCTTCAAAAAATAGACTTATTGCTGAATCTAAAAATTTCTGATAAAGAGCGCAAAGAGATTGAAGACTTAAAATTAAGCAGAGAGATCTATACAAATAGAAATCATCTATTAAGGATTCAGTTGTTAAAAAACATCTTACTGAATCAACTATCCGAATGGAAAGGTAAAAAGAATCTTTTCAAATTTGGTGCGGTCCATGTACCAAAAGGCGAAACTATATTGACAAAAACTGATATCTACGATATTGGTAACTTAGTTTCTAATATTGAAGAGGCCAATTTTAGAAAATCGGTGCACATCATGCTTCTCGGAAAAGGAGAAGACCAAGACGATAACAATAGTTTCAAATCATTTTTGAATATGATGAAAGACGATCAATGGTACTGTTTTGATCTAAGGCCTTTGAAGAAATCCATTCTACAAAATAAGCTGGAGTTAAATGATGTTTATTTGTCAAGAGTTATTAAGGGCTATGATTATTTGATTTATATTCCTCAAGTGACTAAAAGCAAGGAGATTTCGGAAGAATAACGACATTGCAAGACATTGTGGATTCTGGACATCGGCAGGTGTAGATTTTCCACTTGAATGTCGGATAGCAATTAATGTTTAATCTTCCGCTCTAGTATAATTTGATTTGGTCCAAAGGCAGTATTCTGATTTATCTTGCTAAAGCCCTGTATTCCTACTAAGCATCAATTTGAACCTACCAAAATAAACTATCAAATACCATGAATTTGAAAAATACCCTAAGTAAAGTACTAAATTCCAAAATACTTCAAGGAATTTTGATCGCCAACATTTTCGCATTCTTGATTAGAGGTATCCAGTCTTCATTGGCACCTAAGGATATTGGTATACTCGTTTTTTCAGAGTTTGTGATTATTCCAATATTAATGGGTATTATCACGACTTGGTTTTGGAAAAGACACCAGAGGTATGGCAATACGTGGTAGCCTTCGATTCGATACCCCAGGAGGAAAACTATTGGTTCTTTAAAATTGGGATGCCGAGCCCCATGTCGACGACGGTAAAGAAAGTATCAGCCAATTCCATGAGGTCAACCCCAGAGGCATAATTTACATTAATTTCATTACAGACCTTGGAAAGGCGTTTATCGGTCGGAACAGGGATCTGTAGTTATGTAGATGAAAAGCAGGTTAAGGAAGCGAGAGGTACAACAATGCTTAATGTATTGGGGGTATTAAAAAATACTGTGGGAGGCGATCTTAACCGCATAAAAAAATGTGTTCAGTTAACTGGATACTTTAATCTACCTGATAACATGCTGACCTAATGAACGCTGCGTCAGATTTAGTTGTAGAAGTATTTGGTGAAAAAGGAAAACACGCAAGGGCAAAGGTGGGAGCCTTGTCACTCCCAGGAAATACTTTAATCGAAATACCGGCTATATTCGAAATTGAATAAATTCCATCGGTGTCACCGAAAAATGCTTTCCGATAGAATCTAGTCAACTTCATTGATGTTTCTCACTTTCACAGCTTGCATCGTCTTGAAAATGTCCTGCATGTACTTTCTATGATTGGCCCCAGCAATGACTACGACTCTTTTAGCCCCTACAAGCTTAGCTCTGTCTACAACATTATGGCACATCCCCTCATTTCTCATGATCCACCAATGTATTTTTGATAGCATTTCTTCTTTGGGAAAGCCGTTCATATTATACATAATGGGCAAGTAAAAATCTCCCGAGGCAGAAATCTCGGCGGCCTCGTCGGTGTTCAACCATTCCGTTATCGTATTTGAAGACTTTTCGGTTTTGGCATATTTCTCAAAACCATTTTCAATAGCTGTCAAAGCTGATTTCAAATGTTTTTTGGAGGAGTCAGCCATATCTTTCCTGAACCAGGCAAACCTTGCGTCAAATGCTCCCCAAGATGCTTGCCAATTCAGATCATAGTCCTGACAATCCATGGACATCAGATCTTCGATACCTAGTTCCTGCATCATAGGGAAGGCTATATAAGCATATTCAGAAGTCTTTACCCTTTTCATACTTCGCCCGATGGTATCTACCCTAGGGCTCAGCAATTTTTCGATATAGTTTTCAAGTTCGGCATCAGGATGATGCTGCAGGAAATTATAGACTTGCCAAAACTGGTAATGCCCATTTGCCACATCTTGATCAAGATAATAGGCATGCGCTAAATCGGCTTTTACACGATAATCACTGGGTTGCTGATTGGATCGTTTTTTCAAGCTGTCAATAGTATGCTGTAGTAACACCTCTTTTATAGCGCGATTGCTCCTTAATTTTTTTAGCCGGCTGATATTCGGTTGTTTGCACCAATAATCCATCACCAACCGCTCGTCTTGTTTACTTAAGAACTCTCCAAAAAAGGCGTCAGGCTTAAATTTCCTAATTTTTTGATGGATGCTGGAAAAATCCTGGGTTGGATATTTACTATAATCGTGGGAAACACCTATCAATAAGACCTCAATATCCTGTGCTTTGGCGTTGATAGAGATTAAAAAACATAAATAAAAAATATACTTCATATTTTGTGCCTTCTTGTTTAGTTCAGTTTTTAGGTACTTCCTTATTCACCTACACACTTGGCATATGGTTTACAAATTAGCTTTCAGGCATTGTCCCTACAGGATTAAAAATACAAATAAATCCACCAATTTCTATGACAGTCAATTACATAATCATCACTCACACCAAGTACTAAACCAAACTCCGCAGGTCCTTATCTTCAATAAAGCGTTTCTGATCTGCCAAAACAAGAAATCGGTGATAGATATTTTCAAAATGTTCAGCAGGGAAATCTATTTTCATACTTTTTAACCGATCTTTTAATGCTGCACGTCCACTCCTTGCGGATAAAAACAATTCAGGAAGCTTCCCCCCTATAATTTGTGGATCAATAATTTCATAGTTTCTACGGTCTTTCAGCACACCATCCTGATGGATACCGGAAGAATGCGCAAAAGCATTTTTCCCGACAATGGCCTTATTGGCCTGTACAGGATTTGACATCGCCTGTTCTACCATACTACTTAGTTCCACAATATATGTTGGATCAATTCCAGTCGCAAACCCCAGATTTTCTTTTATAAGGAGTGTCAAAATAATTTCTTCCAGGGCAGCATTTCCAGCACGTTCGCCCACACCATTAATCGTTCCTTCCACCTGAAGTGCCCCCGCCATTAGCCCGGCTATACTATTCGCAGTAGCCATACCTAAATCATTATGACAGTGGACAGATAGAATGGCGCGCTCTTTTTCCCTTCTATTTTGGTTCACATAGGCTATCTTTTCAAAGTACTCAAAAGGTGTACAAAAACCATTGGTATCAGGAAGATTCACCACTTTTGCACCCGCTTCAACCACCGTATTTGTCATCTGAACCAAAAAATCATTGTCTGCGCGACCAGCATCTTCGGCAAAAAATTGTACTTCATCGCATTTATCCGACGCATACGCCACCATTTCATAAGCTTTCGCCAAGATTACCTCGCGAGTGGTATTAAACTTATATTTAATATGAATGTCCGATGTTCCAATTCCGAGCTGAATCCGCGCTACCTTTGCTTTACCCAAGGCCAAAGAGGCCTGTTCGATATCTTTCTTATTGGCCCTAGCCAATGCACAGACTGTTGCCTTTTTCACCAGTTTACAAACCTCTGTGACTGCCTTAAAATCTCCAGGCGAACTTATTGGAAAACCTGCTTCTATCACATCTACCCCCATTGCATCGAGTTTTTCAGCAATTTCTAATTTATTATTCAGTGTCAACTGGCAGCCCGGTCCCTGTTCGCCATCGCGTAAAGTAGTATCGAAAATCTTAACTTGTTTCATATTCAACTTATTTTTATAGTTCAAAAGTACCGGAACTACAGAATTTAATATATTTGAAAATAAAACAATTGTTATTCAATAATGCCAAAATCCACCATTCCCTTTGTTCAATGTGCTAAGAACTTCCCCGATGGCACCATTGAACTACGTAATTATGGACAATTCAACACAGAAATGCATACGCACGACCAAGTACAGGTACTTAGCCCAACAAATGGAACCCTCTTTATCTATACCGAAAAAGCCAGTTTCTGTGTGCCCAGTACGTTCTATGTATATATCCCTGCAAATGTCCCACATAAACTCATTTCCCGTTCCCAGCAACTGTCATTAAAATCCATTTTTTTGGATATGAACAATATGCACGAGGAGGTTAAGGTATATCCATCAAATGAATTGTTGAATCATTTTTTGATTTTTGGACAACGACATTGGAAGCTCAAAGACCACGACGCGTTGACATCATCTACCTTGGAGGCCTTGAAGTCTATGCTTCCAATACTATTGGCAAAACCGATCCTGTTACAAATCACGCCGGCAAAAAGTGAATTGATGATCCAGGTAAGCACGTATATCCTCCAACACCTCGATAATAAATTGTCAATCGCTGAGATTAGCGCTAATTTTTTTCTATCGGAGCGAACACTTTTCAGACAGTTTAAGGAAGAAATGCAGATCACCATATTCCAGTTCATAAAGCAGAATAGACTTCTAAAGGCTCTTCAATTATTGGAAAATAAGGATATGCATATCGCTGAAATTGTCTATCAAGTCGGGTATGAAAGTGTACCTAACTTTTCCAATCTATTCAAAGAATATTTTGGACTGTCACCGCAGCAGTATAGAGCGAGACTCACCGAACCAGTTTGAATTGGAGATATAGATGAAGATGGATCCTACATTTTTCGATAGTTTTTAGTATTTTGTATCGTAATTTGTTAACCCTATCTAAATATGAAGAATCCTTTAGGCATCAAGGATATCGCCAAGATGCTCAAAATTTCGGTATCGACAGTTTCACGGGCTTTTCGGGATACCCACGATGTCAATCCCGAAACCCGAAAAAAGGTGCTGGCACTCGCCAAGAAATTAAACTTTAAGCCTAATAAAAATGCTTCCGCCTTAGCTTCCGGTTCAACAAAAAATATAGGTGTGGTCATTCCCTTTATCACCAATTATTATTTTTCGATGGTGATTTCAGGTATTCAGGAAGAAGCTTATGAACGCGATTATAATGTGATTCTCTACGTCACCAACGATCATGTCGCACGGGAACAAAACCTATTGGAAAACCTATCAACGAGCAGTCTGGATGGACTTCTTATTTCGATCTCCTCCGATTCATCCACAAACGATCATTTTGAACAATTGATGGCGAAAGGAATGCCAATCGTATTCTTTGACCGTGTACCTAAAGATATAGATGCCTCCAAAGTTGTCCAAGATGATTTTGCTGGAGCCTTACAGGCGACCGAATACCTAATCCGACAAGGCTATACGCGCATTGCTCATATTGCCGGCCCCGAGAATCTGCAATTCACACAGCAGCGACTAAATGGTTATCTGCAGGCACTGGAGCAGCACAACATGGCTATCGATCAGCGCCTTATTGTATATTCGGGTTTTTCACAGGCTCACGGAGCTACTGATACGTTGCAGCTACTTGCCCTTTCTGACCGTCCAGATGCGATCTTCGCTGCCAATGACCGCAAAGCTGTTGGCGCCATTCAGACCATCAAGCAGCAGGGGCTCCGTGTAGGCCGGGACATTGGCGTCATCGGATTTACCAATGATCCCATCGCTACTGTGGTAGAACCCAATTTAAGTACGATTGAAGAACCTGCCATGGAGATCGGCAAAAGGAGTTGTGCGCTGCTCATCCGTCATATAAAAAATCGGGATTTTGAAATTCAGGATATGGTATTGCCTGGAAAATTGATCGAACGGGATTCTACCAAACGATCCTCTTAGTGTTCTTTATTTACTGTAACGTAACTCACCGGCAACAAAACTGTGATGAATGACCACATCATCATCAAAAAGCACCATATCTGCTTCCATTCCTATAGCTATTGCTCCGATCTTATGATCCAGCCCAAGCAGTCTTGCGGGGTTGACCGTCATCATTTGTACGGCTTCTATTAAACTGACACCTCCCTTGTTGACCATTGTGCGTAGGAGGCGATCTGCAGTAGCCACACTACCTGCAAAAGAAGACCTATCGGTCAGCTTGGCTACGCCTTCCTCAACGATTACTTCAGTTCCGTGACGCAAGCTTCCCAACACACTTTTACCCTCGGGCATACCAGCTGCACGCATCGCGTCGGTAATCAGGATCATTTTATCCGCACCTTTCACTTTATGAATTAGCCGCAGAAAAGGCTCGGGCAAATGGACACCATCTGCTATAATCTCCACATCTATCTGGTCCAATAGAAAACAACTCTCAATAGCTCCGGCATAACGATGCGCGTGAACGCGCCTCATGCCGGACATACCAGAGTAGAAATGTGTTGCCAGGCGATATCCAACTTCTACCGCAGGTAATATCTCCTCATACACTGCATCGGTATGTGCTAGAGCCAATAAGATACCATGACTGCGCACAGCCCGTCCAAAGTCCAATGCTCCAGGCAGCTCAGGAGCCGCACTCCATCGACTGATGAGGTGATGATAACGTTCGAGTATAGGTATGTATTCTTTTGGATCCGGATTACGGATATACTTGGGGTCCTGCGCCCCCCGTTGGTTCATCGCAAAATAGGGTCCTTCGAGATGCAGACCTAAAAATCGGCTCCCTTTGCTATTCTGCTCCCTAGCTGCTTCATAGACGGAGAAAAGTTCCAATAGCTCCTCGCGTTCACTGGTCAAGGTGGTCGGCAGCATGGCAGTGGTACCATAACTTAGATGCGTTTCGGCAACAGTTAAAAATGCAGACACACTGTTATCCATAAAATCAGCGCCGCCACCGCCATGGACATGTATATCAATAAAACCCGGTGCAAGATACAGCCCCTCGGCATCCAGCCATTGGGCAGCTGACCAACCTTCTTCGACAGCTTCTTTTGCCAAATAGCCTTCGCTAATATGCACAATTTTCCCCTCAGCAATCCATACTGTCCCATCCGCGATCACGCGGTAAGGTGTTATGATATTGGTATTTGTTATAATCCACATATTAATTCGTTGATTTTTTTGTTTGTCCTGACCATGTCTGAATCCGATACCCTTTAAAGGCGTAAAATAACAGGTATAAAAAACATGGCGTCAATATCCAATAGGCTGATTTAGGATCGATCGTATCGGCCAGTACCCCATAGAGGAGCGGAAGTAAAGCATTGCCACATAGTCCCATAATTAATAGTGCCGATCCTTGTTTGGCCAATGGACCGAGCCCTTCAAGCGCCAATGGCCATATGCCTGCCCAGATAAGTGCGTTAGGAAACCCAATCAATACAATAAACCAGATCGAAATATCCAGATCCATATTAAACAGGACAACATGTCCATGAGTCGACACAACTAAGATAGACAAAATCAGACCAAGAACTGTGCTGAAACGCAACATAATGTGTTGACTGAACACTTTGGGAATCAAGATAATTCCCGATAGGTAGCCTAATATTGTTGCCGTTAGCGTATAAGAAGGTAGTGCTTTTGCTTCCAGTAGGGATAGGCCCATCACCCCTGCATAATTGATGATCGTATCTATCGCGATAACCTGTGTACCCACATGGAGGAATATTGCCACAGCACCCAGAATAAGGTGTGGGTATTGAAATATACTTTTCTTGGTTTCGTCCCTGTCTTTCCCAGCTCCATCTTGTTGTTGATCCAATTCGGGAAGAACAGAAAACTTAACAAACAACCCGATCAATAGTAAGATAATTCCAACCACAGTATACGGGCCAACCACGCGTAAGATCAATTCATCCAAAGCCAAAGTACGAGCCGTTTCTGTCATCTGTGGAAGTTGCTTAAACAGCTCATTGTCCTGTGGGCGCAAAATAATATAAGAAAATAGTAAGGGTGCCAGTATACCTGCTCCCTTATTACAAATGCCCATCATACTAATCCGTTGCGCTGCACGTTCCTTTTCACCAATCAGGGTAATATATAAATTGGCGACTGTCTGTAACAGGGCTAATCCACTTCCCAACGTAAATAGACCAATCAAAAAGATTGGATAGGCCCTGTTATAGGCCGCAGGGACAAATAAAAATGCCCCCAAGGCCATAATCCAAAAGCCTACCATAATTCCATTTTTATAGCCTATTTTCTTGAGCAGATACGATGAAGGCATCGACATCAGCAGATAAGAGATATAAAATGCAAAAGCAACAAGGTATGACTGAAAATTGCTCAGTTCACAGGCTATTTTAAAATATGGAATAAGAATAGCATTAATCCAGGATACAAATCCAAAGATAAAAAACATTGTTCCAATAATGCCTATGGATACCCAGGTAGTTTTCCTATCGTGTACTGATGCTGTCATAAGATACCGTCATTTTAAAAGCGATGCAGATCCCGCGTCCAGGTAGCAGGTGCAGTCGGCATGCTGCTGCAGGATACTCGCTGGATACAAATTGGAAACAGGTTGCGTAAGGCAATTTTTCACAGCTAGTGCTTTACGTTCATCCGGTACAGCACAGATTATTTTCTGAGCTGATAGAATCTGCTGTATGGACATACTGATAGCTTGCAATGGCACTTCGGCGAGTGAGCCAAACCATCCTTCTCCCAACTGCTGACGACGACACTGCTCGTCCAGATTGACAATTAGATAAGCATCTTTTACATCAAAATCAGCAGGAGGATCATTAAAAGCCAAATGACCGTTCTCTCCGATGCCCACAAAGGCAACATCGATGGGATGTGCTTTAATCTTGTTGTGCAGACGTTCGCATTCTGCAGCTGGATCCGCTTCACCATTAATCAGTACCACTTCCTTCAGTGTCGCCACCTGGGTGATGAAACGCTCGGTTAAGTATTTCCGAAAGCTAGCTTTATGGCTAATTGGCATGCCAATATATTCATCGAGGTGGAACATACGCACCTTGCTCCAGTCGATATTATCACTAGCCACCAGCGTTTCTAATGTTTCGAACTGGCTCTGTCCGGTTGCCAAAATAATGTTGGCTTCTCCCCTCGCCGCAATGGCAGCGTTAATAGCTTCAATTCCTGCAGCTCCTGCATGTTGTCCCAGTTCTAACCGGGTGTTAAAAGTTTTAATATTCACGTCTCTTGATTTAATATAATGTTCTCGTTGTGTTTTGTTTATGATGATACAATGCTGGTTTCCCTTGCCAGCTCAATATCATGTACTTGATTATTTTTCCAATGACCAGCAGTAAAATCAGGCACCTCAATTGGCTGGGAACCATTGGCGACCGACCATTCACTTAAAGGGCCAATGACACTCCAACTGGCGGCATCATAGACATCCATGTCCATCGGTAAACCATTGCGCAGGCAATCGATCAGGCGCCAGTCCATCATAAAATCCATACCTCCATGACCACCGATCTGCTTGGCCAGTTCGCCGATCTTTTTCACTATACCCGGTGTATATTGCTGTTCCAGTTTGGTCATCTCTTCGGCCGACAGGAAATCGGCATGGCCAATAGCAATTTTGCCCGGCAGAGGATATTTCTGCGCAAAGGCCTTGGTACCACTAATCAGATGGAGACGTGAATAAGGCCTTGGCGAACTCACATCATGCTGTAACATTATGGTACTGCCGTTATTGGTGAGGATATTGGAAATATTCATATTGCCGCGGAAGGGCTTGTCTATATAAGACTCAAATTGCTTATCGGTCGCGGCCATCTCTTTGGCTTTCTGCCCTAGCATAAAATCTTTTGAAGACATCGAACTCATATACTCCATCTTATTACCGCGGTTGACCTTCAGAATCTGGCAGATCGGTCCCAGACCGTGGGTGGGATAAAGATTTCCGTTGCGTGTCGCATTTTCCTTTAAGCGCCAAAAATCAAAGCGTTTTTCAGCATCAAAAAAACTCTCCAAAATGTCATGGATATAAGCCCCTTCGCAGTGGACGATATCTCCAAAGAAACCTTGTCTAGCTAGGTTTAAGGTCAGCAGTTCAAAGTAATCGTAGCAACAATTTTCCAGCATGACACAGTGTTTTTTGGTCTTCTCGGAGGTTTGTACCAATCGCCAGCAGTCTTCCACCGTCGTCGCTGCAGGAATCTCCAAAGCGACATGCTTTCCCTGTTCCATGGCATATATCGCCATCTCGGCATGCAACTTCCAATGGGTTGCAATATAGATAAGATCATAATCTGCCTGTTCACACATCTTTTTCCAGTGTTCGGCATTTTCGGTAAATAGCTCCGCGCGGTGACCAGCTGATTTTATCCTTGCCTTTGCTTCAGCAGCCTTTTCGGCCCGTACATCACAGATGCCGTTAATCGCAACACCTTCAATCTGGCTCATACGTTCCACTGCGGCAGACCCCCTATTGCCGACACCGATAAAACCGACTCTTACAGTTGGTATCTTGGGGGCCGCGTAGCCCGACATATTAAATGTAGCTGTATATTTCTTTGCCGCTTCCAGCCGGATATGATCCAGATTTGTCTTTGCTGAAGCTTTATTTTCCTGTCCACAGCCAGCCATCAATCCAATTCCGGCCAGCCCGGACAGTTTTAAAAATGATCTTCGATTTGTTCCCATAATGTTTAATTGATAAGGAGTGTTCCTTGGTTATTTAATTGCTTCTTATAGTGCTGCAATTTGTTTTTTAATTGCTGTTTATTTGCTATTTCGCAAGGCTTACCGTCCAACTGGTTAAGTCCATCGACCATGACTCGCTGTTCATTGAGCGCGAGCAGCATCGGAATATCGCCCCAATGGAGAATACCTGGAATATGGATTGCCATATTGTAGCTGTCCAGCGCTCCCGTTGCGCCCGGCAGATAACTGATGGGAAGCTCACGAAGCAGTAATTCCGGTTCTGAGGTATTCAGCACATTGCTGATCAATGCTGCTATGGCCGTCTCCCGGTCTGCAACCATGGTCATCTTGAAGGACTTATATTCTCGTTGCAGATAAGCATTGACAAGCCCAATTTCAGACGCCCAAATTCCCATCATACTACTACCCATCCAGAGCAGTGAGCGCGAAAGTGTATGAAAGCGCGGTAACGCCCCATCGATTTGATCAGCAGTGGCTGAAGAGCGCTCACCGAGCCCAAAGAGATCGATGAGCGCCACTCCCTCACCTTTGCTTCGAAGCGCCTCAATTTCCTGCATAGCGACCTGTTGCTTACCCATCGAGGGGAAATAGACATGTAGCGTATTTGAGTTATTAAGGGGCGGGCTGATTAATAACGGAATCAGCTGTCGCGTCGATGTCTCCAATAGAACCCGTTGCCAGCCCTGCTGCGACTCCAACGTCTGGACACGCAGCAAACTATCGGTACCCCCTGTATAAAGTAATGCGCGCAGTTGTTTTTTATAGTCCACTTTATCGAGTGTGGATGTCGCAATCTGTGATTCGGTCCGACTAAATTCACGGCTGATAAAATCCGGTATACTGAGGATCAGCTCTTCCTTGACCCCATGTTTCAGTACTGCAAGCTCATTTGTATCCAAGAGAAGCAAATTGTCCAACTGCAATCCTTTCTCGCGCATCACACCAAATGCCCCATCAAACCAATTGATCATACTTATATTCATTTCTTTGGTATAGCTATGTGGTTCATCAAAAAGCTCATAATCGATCCGTTCAGGTACCCCTTGCCGCGCAAAAGCTTCCTTGGCTATACGAAAAGACTTGAGCATCTGATGGGCGTTGAAAGCAGCGTTACCATCTTTAAGTGCCGAAATAATCTTTATTGCCTTAGGAGCCATTATTTGTAACAGTTGTCCTTCTTCAAAATGTAGGAGCCCATTGGGATGGAGTTCGCAGACACAATTGCTGTTCATGATATAGGCGCGGAAAGTTCCGACGCTGACGACAGGAACGGCCGCTTTGATCCGCGGGTCTATAGCCGCGAGCCACATCGTCTGATTGCCACCACCACTGGCGCCGGTAGCCCCAATCCTTTCGGGATCTACCTCAGGTAAGCTACACAGCAGGTCGATGGCACGACTGTTTTCAAGTAGCTGTATACCCATCAGTGGTGTCCCCAGATCGAGCAGTGCCGACCCAAGATTAGCCCCATGATACTCATGCTCATGCGCACGTCCGCGCTCGCCCGATCCCATGGCATCGATACAAAGACATACATAGCCGTTGGATGCCAACATATGGGCCGTACGCTGAACAATCTCACTTCGCCGCCCCGGTGGCCAATGCCCATGGCTATTGAGTATTGCCGGAAATGGTCCCTTGCCTTTTGGCACATATAAGCTTGCTGGAACATACAGCCCAGGCAAGCTCTGAAAGATCAGGCTGTGAATGGTATAATTGTCCTGCTCAATTGACGAAATTAGCTGCATGTCCAGTGGCGGAATAGCATATCCGTCCAGTTTCAGGTTTTTTCTGACTAACTGGATAATATCTTGCGGATTTGCAGCTTTCTCGCCATCCAAAGCTCTGATGAGCTGTTCTGCCTGATCTTCCACCATGACCTTTATCGGGTCGATCTCAGCAGGTATGGCCAATACGCTGGGCAACGCCGCTTTTTGTTGTTGTTGTTGTTGTGCTTGAATGCTCGAATTTAATCCCATAAGTGTGCCGAAAGAAACTAACCAGATCTTGAAGTCTATCATTGTAATTTACCCAATTTAGTCCACATCCCACCAGAGTTTGGTTGCCGCATTGTCTGTACCGCCAAGCAGTGCACGTCCTTTGCTCAGTTCAACGAGATTGTCTGTCGCCTCGGTCAGTGGATAAGGCAATCTTTTAATAAATGTCCCAATAGGCAGGTCTGGGTTGTCGGACTGGATCAATGCATACATTTTTGGGAATCCTGTACGTCTATATTCTGCCCAAGCCTCCATACCGTTGGGATAGATCGCCAACCACTTCTGTACGCCGATCTGTTCACGTTGTTCGGCCACGGTTGTCGCCCATCTGACCGGGATACTGGCTACAGCTGGCGAATTATGATAATCACCGGGAGCGATAGGCACATGGTTTGATGCGATGTAATTACTGATCTGGGTAGCATCTGTAATGCCCCATTGTTCCATACTTGTTTTGATGCCTTCCTCGTACAGTTGCTTGGCCTCACCGCCCATATTCCAGCCATTCAACGCCCCTTCGGCCCTTAAGAAAAAAGATTCTGCAGCACACATCACATGGAAATTCTGGGTAAAATTTCCTTCAATAGCCACGCCATTGTAACGTACCCAATAGGTGCCCACATTGGAATTGGAGCCTGACTGGTTACGTACATTTCCCAGATCCGTGGCCGTAGCCCCATTTCGCACACTATTGAATGTCTTTCCAATATAACTGGGTTGAAAATAAATACCTAAACGTGGATCGGCATAGCCTTTTAGATATGAAGCAATCGTAGAACTCATTGAAAACTCGTTCCATACCGCAACCTGCGCCAATCCATTGGTATCATTTCCAGAAAGGGATTTGAGCATACTGGCATTATGGGTATTGCTAGACATCAGACCGGCAGCAACAGCTGCTTCTGCTTCGACTTTTGCTTGATTGGCATCCACCTTGGCGATACGCAAGGCCAACCGCAAACGGAGCGAATTAGCAAATCGGATCCAGTTTTCGGTATTTCCATCGAAGATCAGGTCGTATCCCTGAAAGATTTTCGTTCCGGCTGGCAAGGTCTTCAGATTGGCTACCGCTGTAGTCAATTTTTCAAAGAAATCTGCATAGATCTTATCCATGGAGTCATAAGGAATAACGTCGTTGGCCTCGGCAGCACCGAAATAAGGTATCGGCCCAAATTGGTCTGTTAGCCGATGAAAGGCATATACCCACATGATATTGGCCAATGCGGCCTCACCTGATTTGGATTCTGTATTTTCGAGAATGCTTTTGAGCTGTGGTGCGGTATCGACATAAATAACTGTCCAAAACCGGCGCTGCCAATCAGGCGTAAGGAGATAACGGTCCGTACTAAACGAATTCGTAGTGAGTGCAAAATATTGGGCATATAGATCCGGCCCCAGATTTTGCACTGTTTGATAAAAAGATCTATTCATTGCCGCCGATGACTGTGCCTTGGCAAACATAAAGGGCAATTCACGCTGTGTGATCACCGTGAGATTGTTGGGATCGGTATTGATGTCTTGAAAGTCCTTGGTACAGGACAACAAGCTTAGTGCGAATAGCGAAGTAAAGAGGGTGCTTTTTTTCATTGTTCAAGGATTTAAAAAGTTAACTTAACATTCAGTCCAAAGGAACGGACAGTAGGCGGCAAGCCCACTTCAATTCCCTGAAAATTACCCGCTCCCAATGCTGCTTCAGGATCTATGGGGTTGTCTGTTTTGCCTATTCCCGGAATATCCAATTTGGATTTTCCACGATAAAAGAAAAATAGGTTGCGGCCCGTCAGCATCAGCTGTGCACTTTTGATTGCAGCGGTATTTTTGAGGTTAAATTTATAACTGACAGATAGTTCTCGTAAGCGAACATTGGTCATATCATAGGTAAAGAATTCTCCCCAGGCATCGCGTCCGTTCTGCGACACACGCGTCCAAAGCTGCTGCGCTGTGATAGCCTTGGTATTCGATGCGCCACTCACGTCCACGGCATCGAGCACCAGACCTCCTTCCCGGTAATCTGTGGTATAATCAGCCACTCCAAAAGCCGCTAGATAAGCTGAGGTACCAGATACGATCTCACCACCAATACGTGTATCAATTAAGGCATTGACCGTAAAATTCTTATAGCGGACCGAATTAGACCAGCCCAATAAGGCCTTGGGGTTAAAATTGCCCAATTTTTGATTCGCTTCGACCACCGGCAAGCCGCTGTCGTCAACCACATATTTCCCTGTCGCCGCATCCCTTTTCCATTTATAACCGTAAAGATCCCCGTATTTCTCCCCTTCATTGACGACAACAGAAGCATATTTGGTACTTTCGGTAATCGTTGCTCGTTTTGTCCGCTCGTGCAGTTCAATTACTTTATTGGTATTGGCTGCAAAATTGAAAGTGGTCTGCCACTCTAGCTTTTCATTTTTTATAGGCGTCGCAGTTAATTGGACTTCAATTCCCTTATTTGCTATATTTCCGGCATTGATGTATTGCCTGCTAAAGCCGCTTGCCATTGGCAATCCAAGAAACAAAAGCTGATTGACTGTATTACTTTTGTACATCGTCAGGTCAAACCCCAATCTGTTGGCAAAGAATTTCATATCCAGCCCCGCTTCATAGGATTTGGTCAGCTCAGGTTTCAATTCTGGGATTGCCTTTATTGGTGAACGGGAGATAAATCCTTTTCCAGCACCTAGCCCAAAAGAATACAATTGTTGAAGCAGATAGGGATTCGCATCGTTACCTACCTGCGTATAGGAAGCTCTTAGCTTGCCATAACTGATCCAGGCTGGCAACTTGAGCCATTCATTGAAAATAGTGGATACGCCGACTGAGGGATAGAAATAACTGTGTGGAGATTTTAAGGTTGACGTCCAGTCGTTGCGTGCTGTCATATCGAGAAAGGTATGATTAAAAAAGGCCAGCTGTGCACTTCCATAAACCGAATTTAGACGTCGTTGGTAACCATTGATCAATAGAAATTCTGGGGTTGTAGCCATCGTTAGACTAAACTCATTTGGTACGGACAGGCCATTGGCCATATTCTGAAAACTACTGTACTCCCGATTTAAGGAACTTGCACCCACATTATAGCTGATTTTGACCGCCTCGTTAAGTGTATTATTTCCATTGAACAACAAATCAAAGTTGCGTTCCTGATAGCGCGCATGTGTTTCATAATATTTACCTCCGGGACGGACATCGCCAAGAGAAACAGTACCTGCGTAGAATGATCCGGTTGTCTTATCAATGTATTTATCATAACTGAACCTTCCCATTACATTTAGCCAATCCGTCAACTGATAGGTTGCCGAACCCAATGCGGTAATGCGATCGCGTACTTCATTGACCGAGGTGCGGTTGGTACTCCAATAAGGATTGTCGTATACAGCAGAACCGGACCAGTACTTCCGTTGCGGCTCACCGGTAACCGGATCAATAGCCTCAAAGTCTTTAAGTTCAGCCTTATCCATATCCCGTGGCATCACATACACTTCCACCGGGATTCCCATATCACCCAAACGCGGGCGATTGTCAATCTGCTGGTTAACGTAATTGAGTTTTACATCTGTTTTTAGTTTTGGGATCAGTTCCGTATTGACGCGAAGATTCAAGCTATTCCGTTTCAAGTCGTTACCAGGAATAATGCCTCCAATTTTATTGTTTGTATAAGAAACATAACCCTGTACTTTTTCCGTCCCTCCGTAAGTGCTAATGCTATTGTTGAAGGAAGTCGCATTTTCAAAGAAATCGCGGACATTATTTTTATAGGTTTGCCCTTGTGGTCCCCAGCTTTCCCCGACATTTGTACCACTGACACCTCCATTTCCCCGCCCGTAGGTATTCTGGAATTTACTGAGCATGTTGACCTGATCCAAGGATGCACTACCATTGTAATCAATATTATACCGACCAGCCTTACCTTGTTTAGTTGTAATCAATATGGCACCATTGGCGGCCCTGCTACCGTATAGTGCAGCAGCAGAAGGACCTTTGAGCACATTGATGGATTCTATATCGTCCGGGTTGATATTTGCAGCGCCATCGCTCGTCCCATAATTGTAGGTTGTTCCGCTAGCTTGTTGTGCACTGGAATTATCATAAGGTACACCATCTACCACGATTAGCGCATTGTTATTACCGGAAATGGACTTGTTGCCCCGCAAAACTACTTTGGCGGAAGCACCGGGCCCTGTAGCCGCCGTAGTCACCACAGCACCCGCGACTTTACCCGTCAGACTACTCAGCACGTTGCCACTGTTGTCGCGGGCATCGTTGACTGCACTTCCATCCAGTTGTTGTGTCGCATAGGTCAGCCCCCTGGTCTGACGTTTGATACCCAACGCGGTAACCACCACTTCATCAATCTGTCGACTTTCTTCGTTAAGTGCGATCTGGAGATTACCAGTGGAGGGAACAGCAATTTCGACTGTCTTAAAACCCAGCAGCGAAACTTTGAGCCTATCCCCTGCATTCGCTCTGATATTAAAATTTCCCTGTTTGTCTGTCCGTGCTGCAGCAGTCATACTCAGATTAGTGATCGTTACACCTTCCAAAGCGGTATGATCGGTCGCATTGGTGACACGTCCCTGTATTGTTGTAGTCTGTGCCGAAGCGAGACCTGTCCAAAGGAAGAGACAGCTCAGCATCGTGCCTACTGAAAATGTTGGATTACTGTGGATATGAACTATCATAATTTATCCATTTAGGGTTAAGATTTTTAGTTTATTCAATTGCGTTATAACCCAAAGAAAGATCTAAAAGCCTAAAAATCCAACACTTTAACCGGATAAAGTAGCGGTAACGTTATCGAAAATCACGGTTCATTTAGCACCCAACATAGCACTTAATTAGGAACAAATTTCCTATTAAAAAACTTACAATATAATTTAAGAGTAATAAAAATCCGCAAAAAAAGGTATTTAAATAACCTATTTATTACTTTTTAATTTAAAAAGTAATAAATAAGAAATTAAAAAAGCTTAATTATAATTTTGAGTGTGGTTTGAAACTTCCCCTTAACGGTCAACCAATTCCTTCACAGATTCTCCATTTTGGTCGATAAATTTAGCCTCAGTTTTAAATAACTGATACCATTTTCGGAACGTACCTATAAACACAAGCAGCATCAAAAGCATAGCCAATATCGCCAATGAAGCCAATAGCAGCTGTCCCTTGGGCAAATAAATATCCGTGACCTGTAGATAGCCAGCCCAAAAGGTAATCCCAGCCATAAATACACCCGGAATTGCCGTAATTAAGGCATATTTCCCCCGATTCATCCGAATAAGCATTGTCGTACAGACAATAAGCCCACAGGCAGCCAACAGCTGGTTGCTGATTCCAAATAGCGGCCAGATACTGCTTACATTTCCCGTAAAAACAAGATAGCCCCATGAAAAAGTAAAAATAGCACTGCATAACCAAACGCCCGGTTTCCAATCCTTATCTTTGAATTCCGGAAAGACATTGCCCAGCATTTCCTGCAAAAAGAACCGTCCGACCCGCGTACCGGCATCGATAGCTGTGAGAATAAACACGGCTTCAAACATGATAGCAAAATTATACCAATAAGCCATCACATTGTCCATAAAAGGAACCTTATCAAAAATATGGGCCATCCCGACGGCCAATGAGACGGCGCCCCCCGTACGGCCGTGAAGGTCTACTCCTATCCGATCTGAAAAATGCTGCAGATCTACCGCTTTTAATTCGGGATGTTGTGCCAAAAAATGTGCGTAGTCACCGACTGGTGTGTTGATCGCAAAATAGTCGCCCGGCAGTAAGTTACAGGCAGCGATCAATGCCATTAAAGCAACAAATCCCTCCACCAGCATTGCACCATAACCCACAAAAAGAATCTCCCTTTCGGTTCCCAGCATCTTAGGCGTAGTTCCAGTGGCAATAATAGCATGAAAACCCGAAATTGCACCGCAAGCGATCACGATAAAGATAAATGGCAGCACAGGTCCACCGATTACAGGTCCGCCGCCGTGGATAAATTCGGTCAACGCTGGCATCTGTATGATCGGATGCACAAACACAATGCCTACGGCCAGCATCAGGATCGTACCGATCTTAAGATAAGTGGAAAGGTAATCGCGTGGTACCAGAAGCAGCCAGATGGGTAAGACCGAAGCTAAAAATCCATAAACAGCAATCGCGATTGAAATGGTCTTCACATCCCAATCGAACAGGTTATGAACGATCGGAATCTCCATCAAACGATGCCCCGCAATGATGCCAACGATCAATAAAATTCCCCCCAAAACACTAGCCAATGTAACAGACCCTGTTTTATACCGCATCAAGAGTCCCATAAATATCGCAATTGGCATAGTCAGAATAATGGTAAATAAGGACCAGGGGGCTTCATGCATGGCGCTGATGCAGGCCAGGGATAGACCGGCCAAAGTGAGGATCAGAATAAACAGAACGGCTATACCGGCTATACCCCCGACAACGGGGCCGATCTCCTTGGACGCAATGGTAGCAAGACTCTGCCCTTTGTGCCGTACAGAAGCAAACAGGACAACCATATCATGCACTCCACCGCCCAGGACACAGCCGATCAAAATCCAAAGCGCCCCAGGAAGATAACCAAACTGTGCAGCCAGCACCGGACCTACCAATGGCCCTGCCGCGGCTATTGCGGCAAAATGATGCCCAAACAAGACCTTACGGTCCGTCTTAACGTAATCATGGCCATCAGCAAACTCGACCGCTGGAGTCGCTACCGCATCGTTGAGACGTAGCACTTTCTGCGCCATGAAAATTCCGTAAAAGCGGTATGCGAGCGCAAAAATTAAAATTGACGCAAATACCAGCGTGAGGGCATTCATATTAGCCAAATCCATCATATATCTAAGTATAATTCTAACGCAATATATTATTTTTGTTCCAATACTTGTCCTGCTTTCAACAGCTCCTTTTTTAATAGCCCGTAATCGACATGCTGCACAACATGATCATGATCAAGTGCCAATACTGCAGCGGCACCAGCACTCTGCCCCAGCACCATAAATACGGGCTCCATACGAATTGAACCAAAGGCAATATGTGAACTGGATACGCAGACAGGGACAAGCAAATTTGTACATTCATCGCTCTTTGGGATGATCGATCCATAGGAAATAGCATAAGGCCGTGGTACGTGAACACCGATATCACCTTCATTTTGAACATATCCTTCTTTGGTCACATAGCGTTGTACATTGTGGGAATCCAACGTATAGGAGCCCATGCCAATCGGATTTTCTACCTTGTTCCTCCCTAGAATATTATGCTCGGTCGTCACATATTGTCCAAGCATCCGCCTCGCTTCACGTATATACAATTGAAAAGGCCAATTGTCATTATCTTGAAATTCATCTTTTGCAAGTCCCCAATCGGCCATCTTTGTCCTGATTGCCGTTGGAACCGAAGGATCATTGGCCATAAAATAATATAAGCCCTGCTGATACCGACGATGGGCTTCGATAATGGATTTGCGTTCGGCATAGCTTGCTTCGGGATAACCATAATTCATCCCAATAAAATCTGTACTGAACGGACCATGGTTGTTGGCATCGGTCTTATGATTGGGCACCAGATCAAATTTTTGAAAGGCTTCGTCCCAGCCGGCACGGAATAAACGTTGCAGAAGAATATAGTGCTGTGGATCGTAGCCAACAGGCTTAGCAAAGGCCTTCCGATTGCGCGCATCATTGGTCAGGCACATGCGGAAGCAATAGGCCTGCAGCTTCTGGTCTGCTGCGCCATATTGCCCGGGATCTTCTGCAGAAACGCCGAATACCAGGCCACTTCCCGGATCGCCTTCACGTTTATAGGGACTAATCTGCGCAATAAAATGATGCCGGTGCTGAAAGACTCCCGTCTGTACACCGTTCCACTGCTCCCCATAAGTCTGGTTGGCCTCCCGCCCGATCGTATAACTTACCTTAGCCAGCGCCATCAGATCACCTTCATAAGTGGCATCAATAAATATCTTCGCTTCGTAGACTGTTCCGTCTAAGGTCTTAATCGATTTGATGGATGTGGATTCTTTTTGAATGGCACTTTCCTGCCGATCTAAATAAGCTCCACGGACCACATCAATCTGATGATCCCGTACCCAGGTATCAAAAATACCCTCGGCGACATGAGGCTCAAAGATCCACATCGTCCCATGCGCACTGTCCATCGCGACGGTGCCCTGCCCCCGATTGCCAAAGGACGTCCGGGACTGCCAGTTCCAGCTCGATTCTTCCGAATAGTGATTGTATACGTCTTGGTAGAATTTCTTGGCGAGGCCACCAATAACTGCTTTATTGCCGGTATCAGTAAAACCAAGTCCGCCCGAACTTAGACCTCCTAAATGCTCATCGGGCGATAAGATGATTACAGACTTACCGGCCTGCTTCACTTGCAATGCGGCAGTAATCGCCGCAGGAGTTCCTCCATAAACCAAAACATCTACCTTTTTGGTTAAATGCTGCGCTTCAGCCTGTAGAAAAGCGAAAACAAGCATTAATTTTAAAGCCACTTTAGTCTTTTTCATACGTCTAATTTTGATCGGTAACCGGAACCCACAATAATGCATTTGCGGCCAGAACGCCTTTTGCGGCTGGCAGAATCTCAACATAAGGCTTGTTGCCTCCGTTTTCAAATTCATATTCACCGAGTGCTACCCAGGTACTGGTTGTCTGTCCGAGAATATTGACCTCCTTGAAATTTATATTTTTTTCGATCCTTGTCTTTCCGGTATGAATGATGAATTTTCCGGCTTCCGTGCTTTCGGCAGTTTTTGGAAAATAGCTATAAAGTTTATACTTCCCCGCGGCAAAATCTTTTCCAGGTGTAAAACGTGCGACAGCAGCGAGATCGCTATCCACTTCCTGATAACTCATACCATAGCCCTTTTTTGAAGAGACGTGCCAAGCTCCTTTCAACATCACTTGATCTTTATTTTCGACGTGAATAATATAATCGGCCATCCGGCCATCTGCTTTCGGATTGTCGCGCAATATTTTCGTTAAGCGTTTTATATCAACATCTTGAACGGCTATTTTGTTGTCGATTGCTTCGCAAGCGGCCACAGCACCAGATTGCCCCAATACCATAAATACGGGCTCCATGCGGATGGAACCAAAGGCGATGTGACTTGCCGAAAGACATACGGGGACAATAAGATTGTTGATTTCTTCTTTTTTGGGCACAATGGCCCTATAGGAAATCGGAAAGGGGGCGAAACCACCGACCTCAACATTGCCCTCGTTTTTGACCATGCCATTCACGATCACACGATCGCAGTTGTGCGAGTCCATGGTATACGCAGCATAGCCTACGCCATCGGCGACTAGCGCACGACCCTGACAGTGGTCTTGGGTCATGACGACATCAGCAATCATCCTTCGAGCTTCGCGGATATATAATTGTGGGGACCAGTGGCTATTGTCAAGATATTCATCTTTGGGGTATCCCCATTTTTGAAATTCGCTTCGGATCGCCTCTGGTACTGAACTATCGGTGGCAACAAAATATAACAGACCTTTGGTGTAATCTTCATGGGCCTGAACAATCTCTTTCCGTTCGAAATAATCGGCTTCGGGATAACGCCAGTTCATGCCAATCATATCCGTGGAAAATCCATTCCTGTTATTGATATCAGTCTTTCCATTGGGCATCAGACTCCAGATAAATACGTCCTGGATACTCTTCCAAGGCTGTATCTCCTTTTGGCGCTTTAAGAGTTCATATTTGGTTGCGTCGTAATTGTGGGGTTTGGTGATTGCTATTCTATTTTCAGGGACATTAGTCAATGTGATGCGATAATTATAGGCTTGAACCTTGGCATCTCCCGTTCCATTTTGTTTTAAAGGCTCCGAATTGATCCCCCATAAAATACCACTCTTAGGATCACCTTTTTTCTTGTAGGGATCCACACCATCTGGAAACTGATGACCATCTAGCAATTGTACACCATTAATTGTCTCGCCATAAGTGCTATTCGACTCTCGCCCTATGTGGTAGGATACGCCAGCTTTGGCCATGAGGTCGCCCTCGTAGCTGCAGTCCATAAACATTTTGGCGCTGACAGTGGTCTTTTTCCCATTCCTGCTCTCGCTTGGAAGCAGCGAAATATTTTTAATCGATCGGTTGTCGGTCTTTACAGCTATCAAGCGATGTCCCATTAGCATTTGTGTGCCAGAATGTGCCAGATAGTACTTAAAAATAGATTCGGCTACCTTGGGTTCAAAAATCCATTGTTCAAAACCGCCATAGTGCTTGCCCATTTTGCGATAAAAATCAAGTGCGAGCCCTGTGACGACATATTTGTTTCCGATATCCGTCTGCCCCAATCCACCGGAGCTGAGCCCGCCCACCCGTGTACCAGGATCGATCAGTAGTACTGATTTTCCGGCCTGTGAAGCGGTGTAGGCGGCTATTACGCCGGCTGAGGTGGCGCCATAAATACATACATCGACCTTTCTTTCGGTTTGCCCTTTGACTAAATGCCAAAACATCGTCAAAAGTCCAAGGGTCATGAGGAGTGTCTTTTTCATCATCTTCGGATTTAATAGCCTGGATTTTGTTCCAGGTTTTTATTGGTTACAATTTCAATATTCGGGATCGGCCAAAGGTAATTCTTGCCGGGATCGAACTTTCGGAGTTCGATAACCCGCATGTCTTTCTGATTAGTGACATTTTATAATTCACGTAATTATCCGCATCGATCGTCGGCGCATTGGCCAGCAAGCCTTTTGGAATGCGGCCATAGAGCGTCGAATTCATAAATTTATCGGCCAGTTTCCAACGTCTCAAATCGACTAGACGAAAGCCTTCATTGGCTAGTTCGTAAAGTCTTTCTTTACGTACAATCTCGCGCAGCTCAGCTTGTGTTTTATTACTCGCGATCGCTGGCATATCGACGCTAGGGCGCTGCCTGATGCTGTTGATTGCGTCATAGACGGTTTGGTCGATCTTATTGTTTTCGATCATCGCCTCAGCGTAGATCAACAACACTTCTGCATATCGGCTCTGAATAATATTTAACTCCGACTCCATGGTAAAGTCCTTGTCTTTCATATCGACATATTTTTTCCAACAATAACCAGAAAAGGTCGCATAAGCATTGATCGCATCCTGATTTTGGATACGTACTGCCGTCGACGTATTGTATGTGTAGTTCCAGCAGGTTATGCTATCCTTATGGGTCTCAAACTGAAAACCAAAAAATGTGGTACCAGGGAGCGCAATGGTGTATCCCAAACGCGGATCGCGATTGGCGAATGGTTTTTTAGGATCAAATCTGGAAGATTTGTCAATGGCCAATCCGTCGGTACAGAGATAGCTATCAACAATGGATTGCGACGGAATTTTGTTGGAAGTCCCTTGTGCATTGCGCGACAGAAATCCGCGCGTAGCACTGTGGGTCTTTGTTTTTTGTAACCGTAAATATTGAAAAGCAAAAATAATCTCCTTGGAAGCCTGCCCATCATAGGTAAATAATTGGCTGAAATCAGCGTGTAAGGCATATACTTTCAGGTCCATGACTTCTTTGGCCGAACGTGCTGCTTCTTCCCAAAGTCCATTATTAAGTGCTGCCCGAGCGCGTATGGCCAATGCAGCCCCTTTGGTCGCACGTCCAATATCTGACGAACCATAGCTAACTGGCAAAATAGCTGCAGCTTCATCAAGTTCTTTGAGGACGAAGCTAGCAATTTCAGCCTGCGATGTTTTCGGAACATTCGCATCAGCAAGGCTTAGGCCACTCGTTACCAGGGGCACTCCGCCAAAGTAATCGATCAGATATTGGTAGACAAAAGCCCGGATAAACTGTGTCTCGGCTTTATAACGCTTTTGGAGGTTGGCATCCATCTTTCCATCCAACTTTTGGATATTATCCAGGATGAAATTACATTTGCCAATGACCTTATAAGAATTGGTCCAGATATTCCGGATGTAGCCATTGTTACTATCGTGGTCTCCTCTTCCCACAGCCTGTAGATCAGAGGTATTACGGTCCCAGCCAATATCGGTGGCATCATCAAGTGTGAGATTAATGGGCATGTCGTCCGTAGGGTGAAATGCCAAGGCACTGTACAAACCATTGACAACCAATGTCAGCTCATCCTGATTTTTGAAATAATTTTCGTCCGAAGGGCCATCCAAGGGAGATCTGTCCAGGTATTTTTCGCATGCACCCACCAAAAGGAGAACTGCGATCGACAGCATATATAACGCGAGTTTATTTAGAGTTTTCATACAAGCCAAGTTTATAATGTGATATCCAATCCAAAAGAATACACCTTTACCTGTGGGTAAAAGTTGCCATAACCTACTGGTGCTTCGACGTCATAGCCGTCCCAAAATTTATCTACGCTGAATAAGTTTGAACCATTAACAAATATCCGAAGTTTATTCAGTCCGATAGACTTTAGCAGCTCAGCCTGAAAGGTATAACCGAACTGTAAATTTTTCAGACGAAGATAGGCGGCATTTTTCATCCAGAATTGGGAGGATTGCTGGTTATTATTCTGTCCGAAAGCGAGCCGCGGATATTTAGCCGTAGTATTGTCAGGCGTCCATCGGTCTTTATTGTCCTCACGGATCGTTCCGCCAATTGCTCCCGTTGTTGTAAAAGGCTGTATACCGGCCCCGTAGAGGTAGCCATCGGCTTTCCCCACACCCTGCAACAGAAAACTGAGGTCGAACCCTTTGAAACTAAAATTGGAGTTGAGCGAATAGGTATATCTTGGAATGGTACTCCCGATAATGACCTTATCGGACTCATTAACTACGCCATCGCCATTTTGATCACGGTATTTGAGGTCCCCCGGCGCCAAGGTACCAAACTGTGTGGCATGTGCTTTCACTTCGTCGGCAGTCTGGAAAAAGCCTTCCGAAACATAGCCAAAGATCGAATTAATTGGGTAGCCTTCCCGATTAACCGTTAGACCAGTCTGATTGATTCCCCGCATATCCAGCACTTTGTTTTTGACATCAGAGAGGTTGAATGTAAAATTATATTTAAAGTCTTTGGCCGGATCGCTTCGATAGCCCATGGAAAGCTCCCACCCTTTATTTTCAACGACGCCTGCGTTTTGATAAGGCTTATTCAAACCAATGATGAGCGGGATGTCCAGCTGTAATAATATATCACTGGTTTTTCTGTTGTATAGATCTGCGGTAATAGTCCATCGCTTAAATAAGGTAAGATCAATTCCGATATTTTTCTCTTCGGTAGACTCCCATGTAATATCAGGATTGGACATATCATTTAGCGCTGCCGTATTGACGATGCCATTGCCCAATGTGTAAGAACCTAGGTTTAAAGAGGCCACGGCTGGATAGGTACCGATATTCTGATTTCCCAGTTTACCCCATGACGCCCTGATTTTTCCCTCTGTAAGCCAGCCCTTGGATGCTGTTAGGAACTGCTCCTCAGAAAAACGCCATCCGGCAGACGCCGACGGGAAAAAGCCATAGCGATTACCTTTGGCAAACCTGGACGAACCATCGTAGCGTGCATTGAGTTCCAAAAGATAACGATCTCTGAAAACGTAATTGATGCGGGAAAATAAAGATTGTAACGCCCACTCGGAGGCACTACCTGTAGCTGACTGATTCAGTGCCGAACCGGCATTGAGCACTTCATAGTCAGGGAGAACGTAGGTGTCTCTAAAACCCTGGGAGTAGTCAATTTTGTAGTCTTCACGCGAACCACCAATCAATGCTTTCAGCTGATGCGGACCAAAATCTTTGTTTAGCGTAAGGGTCGCCCGCATATTATTAAAAAGTTCTTGGCTATTGTATTGCGTAAGTGCTGTCCGCACAGGGACCGAGAAGCTCGGCGTACCATCTGGAAAATAGGATTGTACTGCTTTTCGGAAATTCTTATTTACCTGCGTCGCATATTTAGGTGCATAATTGACCTCGGCGGTCAACCATTCTTTGGGTCTGTAGATCAATGATGCATTGATACTGCCAAATGGACTTTTGTTGGTAGCAACACCACCATCAGCCGCGGCCGAGACGGGATTATTACCATTCCAGCCCAATCCCCAGGTACCATTGGAATTTCTGAAGGATTGATTGGCGGGAATACTGCTCATCCACTGAAAAAGTTCTTCGATGCTCGCTGCCGGTGAGGTGACGATCGGATTGACGTATTGAAAGTCAAATTTAACGGCGAGCTGATCTGAGAATTTAACATCCACGTTGTTGCGGATGGTATAGCGCTTAAACGAACTATTCAGTGTTAAGCCCTTCTGGTCGAAATAACCGACCGAAGTCAGCATTTTTACTTTGTTTGTGCCTGCATTGACTGTCAGAAAATGGCTTTGCTGAAATCCATTGCCCTGCAAGGATTCCTTTTGCCAATCAGTATTGGGATACTCGTCCGAACTACCGTTGCCCTGACTACGGTAGGCGGCAATGATATCTTCTGGATACAATGGACTCGCACCAACATTGGTATACGCTTCGTTCGTCAGCAGCATATGATCTAGGGCATTGACGATTTTGGGCATATTGGTTGCGGACTGCCAACCAAAATAATTATTGTAGGCAATAGCGACCTTATCAGAACTTCCCCTTTTTGTCGTGACCAAGATAACACCATTGGCAGCTCTCGACCCATAGATCGACGCCGATGCGGCATCTTTTAATATTGAAATATTCTCTATTAAATTGGGGTCGATATTATTGATGGAGCCTTCGATCCCATCAATAAGTACTAAAGGCGCGGCGTTGCCAAGTGTACCGATACCGCGAATACGGATATCCGCACCGTCCGACCCCGGCTTACCAGAACGCTGCGTCACGGTTACTCCCGAGGCCATGCCCTGTAGGGCCGACGAGGTTTGCCCAGCGGGTCTATTATTCAGATCTTCACCCGATACGGCGGAAACAGCGCCCGTCAAATTGACCTTTTTCTGAACACCATAACCGACGACGACAACTTCATCTATCATTCCGGTGTGAGGTTTCAGACGGATAAGCACTGTGTTTTTGCTGGTAGCCGTTGCCACAAAATGCTTAACAGAATCGGTATCGTAACCGAGATGGTGTGCATAGATCGTATAATTTTCGCCAGCTACAAGTGGCGTTAAAACAAACAATCCGTTGTTATCGGCCACAAAATGGAGCTTTTTGCTGCTCTTCTCGTGGACAAGATCAATAGTTGCACCGGGTAATGTATTCCCTTCGTTGTCTACTATTTTACCATTTACTTTCAGGTTTGATTGCGCAAATCCTACAGAAAAGTATGGAAATAGCAATCCCACGAGCATTAATTTGATTAGAATATGCTTCATAATTGTTTACAGTTGGTTATTCTGATTTATATATTGGTTTATTTTTCCGCGTTGGGTTGACTCTCTCCTACTGTACGTCCTCCTTTCTTCCCGAATTACTGATATTGACAATACCATTGTTCACTTGGAATGTACAACCGTTCAATTGACAGAAGCTTGTCAAAAAATTGGCTAGCGATTCTTTGCTATTTAAACTTCCTGTAAATGAACTGTTGAGCAAATCAGGATTATCGCATACAATCGAAACATCATAAAGGCTTTCGATTACTCTTAAGAGTTGAACGTTTTTGGTTTGGTTAAATTTGACAGACTGATTGGTCCATTCGACATTGGCGGTTAAATGTGGAATGAGTTTTCTTAACTCCTTATCTACACGAGCAGGCTGAGATTTTGTCAATTCAGGCTCCGAATACTTAATCATCTGCTGCAGTTTTAAGTTAACCAATACTTCCTCTTTTGGTCTGAGGTATATTAGATTGCGGCTATCCGCTGTAACTGATCCGACAGAGATTTTGCCCTCCATTAGTTTTATCAGTACATGATCGGCATCCTTGGGGTCTACGCTAAATATTGTCCCTAAGGCGGTGGTCAAATATCCTCTGTAATTGACTTGAAAAGGTGCATTTTTATTTTTGTGCACGTTATAAATAACTCGCCCTTGCACCTGCTGTACATCCCGGTGGCCTTGGCCATTATATTCAAATCCGATTTTTGCATGTGGATAAAGTATAACGGTCGTGCTATCAGGAAGCTGAGCATTGATCGTATAAGCATTTTTATTTTCATACCAGGTGACCTGTTCTTTTGTTGAGGTTGATAAATTTCTCAAAAAGATAACCGATAGTACACAGAGTAGCACGGCGGCACATGAAGCCCAGGCCCACGGGCTTATTCTCTGGATTAGCTTAGGCTTGGGCGGATCTACGGCATAGATATGATCGAGCACTTTCCGATGAACCATGCTTAAATCTGGTAAGGGAATTTGTTGTAATGCTTGTCCTTCATCCTGATCAAGCATCTCAGCGATCCATAATTCCAGAATTGCAGCATCCATCTCGGCCATTTCATCAAAAAACGACTCATAATACTGCACATCCAAGCGGTTGTGGATATACGCCAACAATTGATCTTTAAAGGATTGCTCTTTCAAAATTTTCTATAATTAGTTCAATACATTGCTGTATTTGTTACTCTATACGTTTGGCAAAGAGAATCACACTATTGCATTTTGATTTTTTTTTATAGCTTAAATAGAAAGGCGGCAAAAAGACTGATTATATACTCATCTCGGTAATTTTTTTGAATATATTCTTTGATATCTTTGAGTGCGCTCACGAGTTGATTACTCACTGTAGAGACTGAAATCCCCAATAAATCGGCAATTTCCTTATAACTTTTGTCTTCAAATTTATTGAGCAACAAAATCTTCTTCCGTTTGGGGCTCAGAGAGTCGATTGCATTGGTCAACATCTGCTGTTTATCTTTGAAAAACAGTTTTTCTTCGGTATGATAATATAGTTCTATTGCCGAAGCCCATATTTCCAATTGAAGAGCCTTGTCTCTTTGCACTTTTCGAAAAAAATCCATGGCCAAATTATCCGAAATATGATTGAGAAATGAGACAAATCCCTTATTAGGGTCAATCTTTTCACGTTGGAGCCATATTTTAGTAAATACTTCTTGTAAGATTTCTTCTGCAATAGTTTGATTTTTCACCAATTTGATCAATCTAATATAGATTTTTGGCGAATAATGGAAATAAATTTCATTAAACGAATTTAGGTCTCCATTTTTAAGTTTTTCCAGTGTAGCAGCTTCTTTAGGAGATTTCATTTGGCAAATTCTTATAATTGGTACGAACGACGAACTTAATATAGTGATAAATTTACTAAATCAAAATCATTGGTACCCCAAATAAAATTTTATCTTTCCTACGAATCGGTTTGCTTCTTTTATTCCATCGATTACAGTGAGCGCTCCATGATTCTCGCACCTCCATCGAGTGCTGTTTTTCAAAAATATTTTTTTGGCGAAACAGCATGGGTTTTGATATTGTTATCTCTCAAAGATTTATAAAATGTAGAAAGTTTGACATTCGAAGCTTATCAAGAGCACGAATTACAAACAATAAACAATACTACTATGTCAATATTTTCAAACGATTTAAGCAAAGAATCCGTATTTGACGGCATTGGTTACGAACCTTCTTTTTTTTCAAGAAAGACGATGGTTACGACCAAAACAACTTACAGCAAAAAAAAGTACAGTGATATCAACAAGGACACCCGGAAAAAGATTCTTGTGCTTTGTACCGAGGAACGGTATATGACAATGAAAAATGGAAAGAAATTTTCAACGGGTAATCATCCGGTCGAAACACTGGTTCCCATTCTTCATTTCGAGCAGGCGGGATTTGAGGTGGATTTCTATACACCAACCGGTGCTTCTGTAAAATTTGAAATGTGGGCTATGCCGTATGAAGATGAAAATATCGGTAAAATCCTCGACAAGTATAATACTCAATTTTCAAACCCGCACAACCTAAGGGATTTTATAACTGACACGAACAAAGGATATGTTGACTACGTTGCCGTTTTTATCCCGGGCGGGCATGGCGCAATGCTTGGATTACCAGAAAATAACGATGTAAAAGAACTTATCAAATGGGCAGTAGGTGAAGATAAATATCTATTAGCTATCTGCCATGGTCCGGCAGCGCTCTTAAGCGTAGCAGATTGTGGAGACACCGAGTTTCCGTTTAAGGGGTATCAGATCAATTCGTTTCCGGATGAAATGGATAAAACTTTGCCGGAAAGTGGCTATCAGCCGGGTGAGATGCCTTGGTTTTATGGCGAAAAACTCAAACAACTTGGGGTTGAAATTTTGAATAAAAAAATTGCTGGCGATTGTCACGTTGACAGAAAATTGATTACTGCGGATAGCCCATTAGCGGCCGATAAATTTGGGAAACTTTGCGCAGATGAACTTCTCGCCAATGAAAAATCAAAAGTAGAAAAACCTGCAGGAGGTGATGCTAAAAATAGCACCTAGCGGCAACCGAATTGTTCCTTCACTTTTCGCAAGATGCTAATACCATTTCGCTAAGGACGCTCTGCATGTTCATCAATTCCACCAGCTGCAGCATTCTGATTTAGTCCCCATATGCAGAGCACAGTGAAGAACTTCTCGCCGGCAAATCTCTATACCATTAACAAAATGCTAAAAGTGAAGTATACCCCTATTATAATCAATACCTGATTATTCAGTTGCAACAATCTTTATTTCTACCAATTGACCGGGTAATGCAAGCCCAGTTACGCCGACCATAGTGCTGGCAACCATTTTAGGATCCGCATAAAAATCTGCTTTAAAATTCTTTCTAGCGTCAAATGCTGTAGTCATATCCATAGTATATATAACTTCTTCAACAACATTTTCCATGCTCATCCCAAATCTAGACAACAGTTCTTTGATATTGACATATGTCTGTTTCATCTGTGCATCCATTCCTTCCGGCAACTCGCCTTTTTCATTGTGACCAAGCTGACCCGAAATCCAAACTGTATTTCCTTTTTTAATCGCTTGTGAGTAACCATAAATTTCCTCCCAGGGCATTCCAAAGCCCTCTGCTTTTTTGTTTTTGTTTGACATCTTTTGAATTTTATAGTATTATGATTTATACAATTACATGAATGTAGTTTACTGAGCGAAAATTTTTCCATCTCCTAATCTACAATCGCATTTTATCTGCCAAGAAGGATACCATAAAATTTAATATATTATTATACAGATTCTTATAAATAAGAGAGCAATGGTAATAATTACGAAATATCGTAATTTTCATACTCCCAACGCTAGCAACCTAACTGCTCATGTCTAGTGTGGACTTCACATAGTTAACTGGCGATGCTCATATTTCTAAAACGGTGTGACCATCCACATTTCTTCTGCATCTTCTAGCCGTTTGTTGAGGTTATTTAGATAATTTTTGTACTTTTTATCCAAAAATCACCATAAAACCTCTCATGATTTTTTTTCAACCAACAAAATTCCAAAAACAAGAGGCATTTTATATCAAAAATCATAAAAAAACATTTTCACTAAACAAAATCAAACAAAATACCAAAACAAACCAAATAAATGAAACATAAAACCATTATAATGTTATAAAAATATGATTTATATCATATTTTTATTAGATTTGATTATACATTTTAATAAAATACATAGTTTAAACAATAAAAAAATCATTATTATATTAAAAATTGCTTATAAACAAAATAAACACTTAAATAAAGTATTTATTTAATGGATTACAACCAATAAATAAACACATTAAAGATTATTTTACAATAAAAATCAAAAATATCAGACGTAAAAATAAAAAATAACCAAATAAATTTAAAAAACATGTAATTATTTCAATCATCAACCATAAACTTATTAAATCATGACCGCACACAATCAACCTCTACACAAACTTCGGATCTTCTCTTTTAAAGGGGTACAGATGCGCACCTTTCACATCACATGGATCACTTTTTTCTTCTGTTTCTTTGGCTGGTTTGGCGTCGCTCCCCTCATGCCACTGGTTCGCGAACAGCTCGGACTGTCTAAAAGTGAAATTGGAAACATTATAATCGCATCTGTTTCGGCAACTATTATCGCACGATTATTTGTTGGAAAGATGTGTGATACACTTGGCCCACGAATCTCATACACAATTCTGCTGGTTGCAGGTGCTATTCCGGTTTTACTTATTGGATTAAGCAATAGCTACGAGTCCTTTTTATTATTCCGTTTTTTCATCGGTATTATCGGCGCGTCTTTTGTCATCACACAATTTCACACGTCAATGATGTTTGCTCCCAGTATTATTGGCACCGCAAATGCCGTAACGGGAGGCTGGGGGAACCTGGGGGGAGGGATCACCAATTTGGTTATGCCACTGATCGCAGCAGCATTTGTCGGAATGGGCCTCGTCAGTCAGTCTGATTCTTGGCGGATCGCAATGGTTGTTCCCGGCATTATCTTACTTATTATGGCCCTTATCTATTATAGGTACACCCAAGACACACCGCAGGGAAATTTAAATAAACTGTCTGCGGGACATGGAACAAATAAAAAGAAAAATGGTTCTTTCGTGCTTGCGCTCAAGGACTATCGCGTCTGGATCCTCACTCTCGCCTATGCAGCTTGTTTTGGGATAGAGATCACAGTCGACAATGTCGCTGCTACCTTCTTCATGGATCGTTTTGATACAGGGATTATATTGGCTGGGGCCCTCGCAAGTATTTTTGGCGGCATGAATCTATTCGCCCGCGCTCTTGGCGGAATTGTAAGTGATAAAGTAGGGCAAAGTTACGGTATGAAAGGGAAGGGTATGATTTTGGGCATACTGTTACTTTTGGAAGGAATCGGCATCAGTTTGTTCGCCACTTCGAATACCTTGCTTCTTGCCATTATTACGATGTTGCTCTTTGCACTCTTTCTTAAGATGGCCAATGGCTGTACCTATGGTATCGTCCCATTCATAAATAAAGATAACATTGGCAGTGTAAGCGGAATTGTCGGCGCAGGGGGAAATATCGGCGCCATGCTGGTCGGATTTCTTTTTAAATCTGAAACACTCAGTTATGCCGATGCCTTCCAGTACATCGGTATTGGTGTATTACTTATAGGTTTCACTGTCCTTCTTGTGCGCTTCCACCCTCGAACTGAAACTGCTGCTCAGAATATGTCACTAGAAGTGTAAAATTAGGATCCTTTTACGATGAACAAAGAGTCGAATACTGTTTATAAAAGTACCTGCTGCTATTGTGGTGTAGGGTGTGGCGTAAAGATTACGGTCGAAAAAAATCAACTGATTTCCGTTACGGGTGATACTGAACATCCCGTCAATCAAGGCAAATTATGTAGCAAGGGAATGAATCTGCAATATACAGTCAACGATCGCTCAGACAGACTTCTCTATCCGCAAATGCGCCATCACAGGTCTAGTCCGTTACAACGTGTTTCATGGGATGAAGTTTTGGATCGTACTGCAGCTGTCTTTCGTACGCTGATTGCAAAGTATGGTCCTGATGCCGTGGCATTTTATGCTTCCGGACAATGCCTTACGGAGGAATACTATATTCTCAACAAATTGGTCAAGGGGTTTATTGGTACAAATAATATTGACACAAACTCCCGTCTTTGTATGAGCAGTGCTGTAGCTGCCTACAAAAAAGTGCTGGGCGAAGATAGTGTGCCAATATGTTACGATGATATCGAGCTTGCTGATTGCTTTTTGGTAGCTGGCGCCAATCCGGCCTGGTGTCATCCGATACTTTGGCGACGTGTCGAAGCGCACAAAGCTAAAAATCCAGGAACTAAAATTATTGTTGTAGACCCTCGTGTCACGGATACCTGTGCAATGGCTGACCTGCATCTGCAGATTAACCCCGGAACTGATATTGTGCTCAATTACGCGCTGGGAAGATTACTTATAGAGCAGGGAGATATAGACCTTGACTTTATAAACAACCATACCGAAGGTTATGAGGCGTATAAAGCGCGGGTTTTCGAACGCACGCTATTGGAATCCGCTGCAATATGTGGATTGGCAGCAGAGGACATTGAGCGCGCAGCTGGATATATCGGTGAATCTAAGGCTTTTTTGACATTGTGGACAATGGGGCTGAATCAGAGTGTGGTGGGCGTTAACAAAAACCTGAGTCTAATTGATCTCAACCTGATTACAGGAAAGATCGGGAAGCCGGGAAGCGGTCCTTTTTCGCTAACTGGTCAGCCAAATGCTATGGGCGGCAGAGAAGTTGGCGGGCTTGCCAATCTTCTGCCCGCTCATCGTGATATGGATAATAAAAAACATCGCGATGAACTTCAACAGTTCTGGTCAGGAACCGCCGTGAGCGACAAACCAGGGCTTACAGCAACCGAAATGTTTGAAGCATTAGCCGATGGACGATTGAAAGCAATTTGGATTCTTTGCACCAACCCCCTCACCAGCCTTCCCAACGCTAGGCTGGTGGAAAAGGCATTGCAAATGGCTAAATTTGTCGTCGTTCAGGAAATATCCAACAAACCGCAGACCTTAGACTTTGCAGACGTCATTCTTCCCGCAGCGGCATGGGCTGAAAAAGAAGGTACAATGACAAATTCAGAACGTAGGATAAGCCACCTACATAAGGCTATCGCCCCCCCGGGCGAAGCTCTTCCGGATACAGAAATCTTATCGCGATTTGCCCAGAAATTGGAATTTAAAGGTTTTTCATATCCTACACCACAGGATATTTATAAAGAACATGTCCAGCTAACAGCCGGAACAAGTATTGACATTGCCGGCCTGGATTATACACTTATTGACAACCTGAATACCGTGCAATGGCCTTTTGATTTGACAAAAAAACAAGGAACAGCTCGTCTTTTTCAAGATAAAAAATTCCTTACTCCGAATGGCCGCGCACACTTGCATAGCCCTCCTGATCAGCATCATAGCGAACTGCCTGACCAAAATTTTCCGCTTATCTTGACAACAGGACGCATCCGTGACCAATGGCACACAATGTCGAAAACTGGCAAGGTAAGTAAGCTGAATCAACATATTCAGACGGCATTTTTGGAAATTCACCCAAATGATGCAGCATCGCTCAACTTGGTCGATGGACAATTGGCAAATGTTTATTCGATACGTGGTGAAGTTCGTGTCAGAGCACGGGTTAGTGAGACGATCAAACCGGGCGTAGTTTTTCTACCAATGCATTGGGGTAAGCTATTGGGATCTGATCTCCATAGGGCCAATAACCTGACCAACGATTTAGTGGATCCTATTTCTAAGGAACCTGATTTTAAATTTTGTGCTGTACGTGTCGAAGCCCATGTAAAAAAGAAAGAACGTATTGTTATTGTAGGCGCTGGTGCCGGAGCACATGGCTTTGTCCGGTCCTTCCGAGAGTTAAATAAGGTCGATGAAATTACCGTTTTTAGTAATGAGGATCTACCCTTCTACAATCGTGTGATGCTGCCGCATTATGTAAGTGGAGAACTTCAATGGGAGCAATTAATCAAGATGAAAGATGCCGAGGAGCCTTTACTCAATATACAACATATACGTGGTGTCCAGGTTACAAAGATTGACCGAACCAATAAATACGTCTGGGATTCGCGGGGAATTAAAACTCATTATGACGTCTTGATATTGGCGACAGGAAGCCGTCCCAGCCTGCCAAAGCATGTACCACAGTTGCCGGGTATTTTTACAATGCGTCGTCGTACGGACGCAGATATTTTGAAACGATACCTTCCCAAACAAGCGCATGTCGTTATCGTGGGCGGGGGATTATTGGGGCTGGAAATGGCAGCTTCACTCCGTGAAAATGGAACAAAAATAACTGTAGTACAACGCGTTTCGCGTTTTTTGAACCGGCAGCTTGATCCTTTGGGAAGTCAATTGCTTCATGAACAAATGGTAGACCTTGGCTGTGATATATTCTATAACGATGAAGTGCAGCTATACTGCGGTCGCAATAAACTGACAAAGATCGAATTAAAAAGCGGGCGACAGATCAAATGCGATGCGGTTATCTTGGCCATTGGCACTACTCCTAATATTGAATTGGCTAAGGAGGCCGGCCTTCTATGCCAGCGAGGCGTGGTTGTGGATCATCACCTGAAAACCAGTGACCCCGCAATCTATGCTATTGGTGAGATTGCAGAATTTGATGGGACGCTCTATGGCATTACGGCAGCCGCCGAAGAACAGGCAGCTATCGTAGCTCATTATCATCAGGGGGATATCAGCAGTCATTATAAGGGAAGCCTTTTTATGAATATTATCAAAATACAAGGTTTTGACCTGTGCAGCATCGGTCTGACGGAAATACCAAATGAAGGCTATGAAGAGATTATTTTTATCGACAAAGCCAAGCGTTATTACAAAAAATGTATTATCTATCAGGATAGACTTGTTGGTGCCATCTTAATCGGAGATAAGAATGAATTTCTTGAATTTAAAAACTTGATTGCAAACAGAATTGAATTGAGCGAAAAACGTTTGCAGCTGCTACGCAGCGGTACTGCAAAAGAAGCGGCCATTGGTCGTCTGGTGTGTTCGTGCAGTCAGGTTGGAGAAGGCAATCTGCAGCGACGCTTAAGCGATGGATGTACGGATCTCCAGGAGTTATGCACTGCAACTGGAGCTGGGACAGGCTGTGGATCTTGTAAACCTGAAGTGAAGCGTATTTTGGAACACTATATTGTAGAAATGGATAAGGAGGTAAAATCCTATGCAAAATAAAATAATGAAAGATGGACAATTTGTTAAGATTAACCTTTCAGGCGGGGCAATCTCTCCGGGAGAGCTTCTCAATTTATTGATCCCTTTGGAGGAAGCAGGAATTACAGAGGTTAAATTTGGCAGTAGGCAACAATTGTATTTTCTGATAAATGATTCACAGCTTGAAGAATTGGAGTATACACTACTCAACCAGGAGTTTGCTTATGAAATTGGTCAGGATATCTATCCAAACATTGTGAGCTCATATGTGGCAGATGGGCTTTTTAATCAAGGGGCATGGATCCGTGAAGGGGTATATAAAGATGTCTTGGATAGCTTTGACTTCAACCCGAGGTTAAAAGTCAATATTGTGGACTCTACTCAATCACTGGTACCTTACTATACTGGAAATCTAAATTTCATTACTTCCGAAATTAGCAATTATTGGCATTTGCAGCTTCGGTTCTCAAAAAGCAATTTATTTTACACCTGGTCCACCTTGGTAAACACGGATGACATCGCCAGGCTCTGTTATTTTCTCGAGTCTACGCTGATTGAAACCCTCGTCACAACGGCAACCGAAGGACAAGAGCTGGGCCAAAAATTAGAAAGCTTAGCAACTGCTTCAGGAATTTTTTTTTTCCAATCCATTGGACAACCGTTTTTGGAACCCGCATTTAAACTCCCCTATTATGAGGGATTTAATACTTACCAAGACAGACTGTGGCTGGGGGTGTATCGCCGTTCTGAAACCTTTTCGATCGCTTTTTTACGCGACATATGCCACCTCTGTCTGCAACACAGGATCGGTCAATTCTATACTACACCTTGGAAATCAATCATCATCAAAGATATTCAGGCAAGTGTAAGATCCTCATTTGATATTGTACTGGATCGACATCGGATCAATTTACGCCATGCCCTAAATGAGCTCAATTGGATGACAGAAGATTTTGATCCCGCTGCCTTAGCCCTCAAACAGGAATTGGTGCACTGTATGAATTGGTTGGATATTCGTACTTACAAACTGTGTTTTGGCATTAAAATGCAGCCCAAAAGTGGAATTTGGGGATCTGTAATTTTGCGTTTCATTGAATCCAAGGAAAGCAAAACTTGGTTTCAAGTCCAACATACACAAAACTTTAATCCTAATTCCAGGGACTTTATTACCTATCAAAAACGTGTGGAGCGCGCAGAACTTACAGCTGTGATCTTGGCACTGTGTGAAGATTTTTATCGGCTTCAAGATAGCGAATTGGCGCAGGAACTACCTATTACACCTACACAGATTACTACAGGAGAATCCGAGCCGATCAATGTAACCTATCAATGCCCGGCATGTCAGACCACCTATGACCCCATCTGGGGAGATAGTACCCAGGATATCCCTGCCGGGACTTCATTTGAAGATCTGCCCGAGACGTATTGCTGTAGTGTTTGCGAAAACGAAAAGTTAACCTTTAGCAAATTGGTAAAGTGAGTACTCTTTAGGCCTTCTGTTCCGACACATTTTCATCCACATATTGTTTGACAAAAGGTTGCCTATAATAGCGTTTCCCACTAAATGAAAATAGGGCGTTAGCTACAGCAGCAAATGTAGGTGGAAACACAGGTTCGCCCATTCCTGTTGGATTATCTTGGTTTTCGACAAAATGTACATCTAATTTAACTGGTGATTCATTCATACGGATGATCCGATAGTTATTGAAATTGCTTTTTTGTGGTACACCGTCCATAAAAAGTTGCTCGCCATACAAGGCATTGCCTATCCCGTCGGTAAGCGCTCCTTCTGCCATGTTTATGGCCGCGTCCTTATTGACTACAATACCACAGTCAATGGCTGCAAGGGCCTGAAAAACATAAGGCTCGCCGTTTTTTACGCCAATATCAACCATTGCTGCAGCATACGTATTATGGCAAAAATATGCCGCCATTCCCCGCCCTGTCCCTAGAGGCCTCTCGGTTATGTTTGCTTTATCCTTTAATAATTGGATGACACCTGCATAACGGTCAATATCGTAGTCATTGCGTTGTCCAATTGGCTTATCCTTTGCACGTTGAAGCAATTCTAACCTGAAATCGATTGGATCTTTCTTCATTTCAAAAGCCAATTCGTCCAAAAAGGACTGCTCCGCACAGGCTATAAAATTGGACCCAGGTGCTCGGAAAGCGCCTATAGTTATTGCTGATGGTACAGACCAAGCTTCAGCAAGGTAATTAGCTATCGCCCCTGCAGGGAATCGGTTTTCATGAATTGGCGACTCCGGTATCCCTCCTGCTTTAATGTGAAAACCTATAAGTTCATTGTTTTCATCTAAAGCAGCTCTGTAAGTAGCACGATAGCTAGGACGATAAATCCCATAGGTAGCCTCATCCTCACGGGTATAGATAAGCTTGATTGGAGCGCTCAACTTTTGAGAGATAACTGCTGCTTCAACAAGATGGTGGCCATAAGCACGTAGCCCAAACCCCCCGCCCATTCGGGCTAAATTAATTTTTATTTTGTCTTTTGCGAGTCCCAGTCGAGCTGACAACGTTGACATGATAAATTCCGGTGCCTGTATTGGAGCATATAATTCCGCATGATCAGCTGTTACGTGCGCAAAACAACTGACTGGTTCCATGGTATTATGCACAAGAAATGGTGCAGTGTAGGTGCGTTCAATAATTCGTACTGCATTTTTAAAGGCAGATTCAGGATCCCCATCCCGTCGCCTTACTTTTGCCGGCAATGTGGAATAATGCTCCATGTCTGCATAATGTCTCTCGGTGCTTTCCAAAAAATTTGGCTTTCCATTATTTGCATTTCCGGTCGGTCCAGTCAATTGCATGATCAGCTTTTTTTTGGCTTGCATGACCTCCCAGGTAGTCGTCCCGACTATGACAGCAAGCTTTGTATAGCTCATAACATCAAACCCGTTCTTTTTATAATCTTGAGAAAGAGGTTCAATGATAAACACATCCTTTATTCCAGGCATATTCCGCACAGCTGTATCATCTATGTCAATAATTTCTCTACCGAAACTTGCCGGATGCACAATCATGGCTATAAGCATACCTTCCGTTTTATAGTCGCTCGTAAACAGTGGTTTGCCAGTTACGATATTGTCCATCTCCACATTATGTTTAGAAGAGCCGATAATCTTGAAGTTGGCTACATCCTTGAGCTTAACATCTTTCGGAACAGGTACCAAAGCGGCCGCTGATGCCAGCTCACCATAGGAAAGTGTGCGCTTGCTCTTCGAGTGAAATACCTGGCCGGCATCGGTCCGCAGTTCGCTCACGGCAACAGACCACCGTTTTGCAGCGGCGAGCAATAACATCTGCCTGGCAGCCGCACCTGCTGTGCGCAATACAGGCCAAGCTCTTCGAATAGATTGACTCCCTCCTGTGAATTGCCGTTCAAAACGTTCTGGAAAAAAATCGGCCTGCTCGACTTGCACCTGTTCCCAATTGACATCCAATTCCTCCGCTAAAATCATGGGTAATGAGGTTTTTACGTTCTGGCCAAACTCCGGATTGGGATTAAAGAGCGTAACTTTCCCATCGGGATGAATTTTGATGTAACTATTTAGTGAGAAGGGTTCACCTGCTGTAGTTTCTGTTGGGAGATGAGCGGCCAATGCTGTGGCGCCTGGCCAATGAAACTGCAAAATCATTCCTCCTCCAGCCAATAAAGCTGCTTTTAAAAAAGATCTTCTATCGATAGTATTTTCGTCTGCTTTCATTGTTCGTTTTTTCAAAAAACTGTCTATAAAACATTACTTTGTCGGCGCATAAGCACCATTGGTTAACCAAGTGATCCATGCTTCCTTAAAGTCAGCATGACTGATAGGCGGCAATGTCCTGCCTTCACCTGGAGTCCATGCCCATTTGACCAGACCATCATCAGCATGAGCGATCAAGGTCTTTAGATCTTTGTTTCCATTTTGTTTGGGATCCACGATTTGTCTGGCCAGTTCGTGCGCACTGCGTCCTTGGAACACCATCTTCATATTTGTTGGTGGTAGATGCCATTCGGGACTACCCGGGGGTGTTTTTAGACCAGCTGTATTTTCGGTTTGATGACAATTCGTGCATTTCATGGCAAGGATGCCTTTACCATCGGTCCCACGTTTTGGAAACATGGCATGGAGTCTGTTGTCGTCCCCCTGCAATGGAATGTCACCTTTAGGATGGCAGTTCATACAGCGAGGACTCTGCAATACCGCATAGACCTTTTTAAAGGCATTGACAGATGTTAAGCTATCTTTTTTTGAGCTGACTGGCGCATTAAAAGTTGTTGTTTGGTTGGTATCCTCTGAAAAAGCGGAAACGAGTCCCATTAAAAGCAATGCAATAACAGTTAAGGTTATTGGCATTCTACGGCCTTTTTTGGTGTTTTTTTCTTTATATAATTCCATAGAATCCTTATTTTTAACCGTTTTGTTTTTGTAATTCAGCGGCATGATGGATTGCCTTGCGGATACGGGAATACGTGCCACATCGACAGATATTTCCTGTCATGGCGTCGTCGATATCCTGATCTGTCGGATCTGGACGCTCACGTAACAATACCGCCGCAGACATAATCTGTCCAGCATGGCAATAGCCGCATTGGGGCACATCGACATCTTTCCATGCTATTTGTAAAGGATGGTCACCATGCTCGGATAACCCTTCTATTGTAGTTACATCTTTACCTATGGCACGTTCCAATTTTGTTACGCAAGAGCGCACAGCTTCACCATCTAGGTGGACGACACAAGCCCCGCATTGTGCAACTCCACATCCATATTTTGTTCCTGTTAGACCTATGTGATCCCGCAGAAACCACAATAATGGTGTCTCATTGTCTATGTCGACAGTATATTCCTTTTTATTGATTCGAATTAAATTCATAATGGTTTATTCTATTTATATAAAACATCACCTGATGGATGATGTTTTATCGAGCTCAACTTTAAGTGGATTTTTCTTAAAAATAAGTATTTGATTGATATGAAAAGAAGATTCTTGCGCAAATCCGTAATTAGGGTAACAAATTCCGTAATTGGGGTATTAAATATGGAAGACATTGAGATTCAAAGGATATTTAGTATTGTTAGATCACAAAACTATCTTATATCGCGATGGAGCTTTTGTATCCATTTTTAAAATGTGTAACTTCAACAAAACGCTATTGTATTAATTGCTATCACAATGATTCCTGATATAAATAGATTTCCGAAATTAAATGGTGTGGTGCTCATTGGCGGTAGAAGTCAACGTATGGGGAGTCCAAAAGAAAAGATCCGTTGGCATGGCAAGGAACAACGCTTTTATTTAGCTGACCTGCTACAGAACTACTGCGAAAGCGTATATATTTCTTGTCGTCCGGAACAGGTTAATGAGGTAACCGCCAACGAAGAGAATACGTCCAGCTATGCATGCCTTTCCGATCGTTATGTGGATATTGGCCCTATGGGCGGTATATTGACGGCTCTCGAATTTCAGCCAGAGCGTGCTTGGCTTGTCATGGCTTGTGATTTACCCATGCTGGGACCAGAAGCAATCAATCATTTAATTCAAAAACGCGATCCACGAAAGATAGCCACAGCATTTGCAAGCCCAGGGAACAATTTTCCCGAACCATTGTTTGCTATTTGGGAACCCCATAGTCTGTCTATTCTTCAGCAGATGTTTGCACAAAATAAATTATCTCCACGTCATGTTTTGGTACAACATCATGCCCTATGCATCCAAGCACCAGATGGACAGACGCTTACGAATGTAAATACGCCGACCGAAGCCACCTTGGCAAAATCAATGATTACCGGCAAAGCTCAAGGCCGCTGAAGTGCTCCATTGTAAAGCATGGCATCCACCTTCTTGTACACTTCGGGATCATGCCTTTTTATTTTAATTTTCACATATTTAGACGCGGGCATATTGCTTTCCTTTACGACATTATTAACCGAAACAAGTACATTGGTTTCCGGAAAATAAGTGACCGTATTTTTTTCAGGAATAGAATAAGCTACAATTAAAAATAAAGGTGCAATTCGTTCTATTCCATCATCGTAATTAAAAAGATCCACGCTGTCTCCAGCTTTAAAACCTGCTTTGTCAATATCTTTCTGATTCATAAATATGACACGACGCTCATTTTTTATACCCCGATAGCGATCATCAAGTCCATAGATGGTGGTATTGAATTGATCATGAGTACGCGTTGTTGCCATCATATATTCATCCGCATCTAAATGGTTATCCGGTATCTCGGTCAATGTGAAAGGCGCTTTTCCTCCAAGTTGTTGCGCAAAAGATTGCCTATCACGAGCTGCATTTGGTAGATAGAAACCATCTCTTTGACGAACTCTTACATTGTAATTTTCAAAACCGGGAATGCATTGCTCAATTGCATCTCGCACCGCATCGTAACTGTCGTGATAGCGCTTCCAATTGACTACCGATTTGTCTTTTAGCGTTGCTATTGCCATTCGGCAAACGATCTGCGTTTCGTTGATTAGATTCTTGGAAACGGCATCCAGTACACCTTTAGAAGACTGTACGACACCCATCGAGTTTTCCGTACTCACAATTTGCACTTCGCCATCGACAATATCCTTATCACTGCGTCCATAAGTGGGCAGAATAAGCGCCTCTTTGCCATGGATGAGATGGCTGCGGTTTAGCTTTGTGGATACAGATACCAATAGATTCAGCTTGCGCAGCGCATTTGCTGTAAAAGTTGTATCAGGCGTCGCCGACAGAAAATTTCCTCCCATGCAAAACAGGAATTTAATTTTTTCAGCATGCATAGCTTTAATTGTGTGAACCACATCACACCCATGTTCACGAGGCGGATTAAACCCAAAATACTGCTGAAGACGATCCAACTGTTCGCTTGAAGGTTTCTCATCAATAAGCATTGTGCGGTTTCCTTGAACATTGCTGTGACCTCGGACTGGACACACACCTCCTCCCTTTATACCAATACTTCCTTTCATCAGCAGGATATTGAGGATTTCGCGGATCATATCCACGCCATTGGGTTGTTGTGTCAATCCCATTCCCCAACAAAAAATAATTTTATTCTTCGAAGCGAGAAGCGCTGCTGCTTTTTGGATTTCTGTAATTTCTATCCCGCTAAGATGACTCAGATGCTCAAGATTATATCCGGGTGCATCGAATTGCTTCACAAAATCAATATATCCGGTTGTCTTTTTGTCAATAAAATCGCGATGAACGATCTTTCCGGGATTTTTGGTTTCAAGGTCCAATAAGATAAGTTCCAATGCTTTTAAGAGTGCCATATCACCGTTAATCTTCACGGGAAGATAAAGATCGGCCAAACTCACTCCTTTTCCTATGATCCCGTTGATTTGCTGCGGATTGTGAAATCCCATTAATCCAGCCTCCGGTAAAGGATTTATAGCGATTATTTTGGCGCCATTTCTTTTGGCTTTCTCCAGTGCACTCATCATACGGGGAGCATTTGTCCCTGGGTTGTGACCGATGATGACAATCAATTCACTTTCATAAAAATCGTCAAGTTTGACTGTTCCCTTTCCGATTCCAATCGTGGGACGAAGAGCCGAACCAGACGTTTCATGGCACATGTTGGAGCAGTCGGGCATATTGTTAGTGCCAAATTCCTTTGCAAATAATTGATAGACAAAGGATGCTTCATTTGAAGTACGGCCTGAAGTATAAAAAGCCGCCTCATGAGGCGATTTTAAAGCATTGAGCTGCTCAGCGATTTTTTCGAAAGCTCCCTCCCAGCTGATTGGTTCATAATGTGTTCCACCTGGACGCAAATACATAGGGTCGGTTAAACGGCCCATTTTGCCAATTTCATAGTCACTAAGCTGCGATAGATCATATACTGAATTTTTCTCAAAGAACGCTGGCGTGACCCTTTTTGTTGTAGCTTCTTCCGCCAGTGCTTTTGCTCCATTTTCACAATACTCCCCCACAGGAGATCGCTCATCATCAGGATCGGGCCAAGCGCAACTAGGGCAATCAAAACCACCGACTTGATTCATTTTAAATAGCGCCTTGGTACCTCTAATAAGCGTTTTCTCTTCAATAAGATCTGCAAAAGCCGCCAGTACAGCCGGAATGCCGGCCGCAGACTTTTCAACTGGCGTTAACTTCAGATCTAAGAGCTTATAGGGGTTTTCTGCTTTTGGTTCCCCCTGAATTGATTGCTCCAATTTTTGCTTGTTGTTCTCTTCCATAACCAGTAGATTTTTGGGACAGTTCAAACGGATGTTTTATACACTTAGCATTTGAGATTTGGATTCGGAAAATTGTCACTTTGATCCTCCATAGTGTTATCGATACAAGCAAAATCCTTTTCGACGAGAATTTTAACCGGTCCTGACTGGCCTTCAAAACCTATTCTTTCTGTCTCCACCAATTCCTTTATCATATTGGCAGATAGTTCAGTAATGATTTCATTCTCAATAAAAGAAGTCACAAGTTCTTCTGTACCCGTTTGCAGAATACGATATACAAGGTGTTGGTTGATAAATTCAGTGCGACAAGCAACTTCACCCGTGTCACCCAATTTATCGATTTCAGACATGGTCAATCGTAGTCTAACGGAATTATCTCTAATTCTTATTTTCATCTTTATATGTTTTGGTCAAATTCTGATCAATGGCTCATCAGACCATTGATTATAATATGTTTTGCCTGATGATATATATTGCACCTTTGGTCACGTACAAAGCCTAATAAGGTGATGTCAAATTCCTTCGCCAGTTCAACGGCCAGGCTCGAAGGGGCACCAATTGCCGCAATAACCTGTATTCCGGCCATCGCCGCCTTTTGTATAAGTTCAAAACTTGCCCTTCCGCTTAACACCAAGATCTGTTTTTGCAACGGTAACACTTGATCCGACAGCGCATAACCGATGAGCTTATCCAGTGCGTTATGCCGACCCACGTCCTCCCGCAACGCGATAAGTTCTCCCTGTAGATCAAACAACCCTGCGGCATGTATTCCACCCGTTGCCGAAAAATTGCCCTGTGCAGCACGAAGCTGATCAGGTATACGGTATATGACTTCTAGTTCTAATGTACTTTCCTTTGGTGAAAATTCTTTAAATATGCTAACCGTTTTGATTGCCGCAATGGAGCCCTTTCCACAAACACCACAACTCGAAGTCGTGTAAAAATTGCGATCTAAGGCTATTGTTTTCGGGACCACCCCCTCGGCCAGTCTCACAACAATGATATTATCAGAATTTCTTGTGCAAACGGCATCCAAACGGTCCACAGTTTCGATTTGGCTGATAGTGGAAATTAACCCTTCGGTAAATAGAAATCCTATAGCGAGTTCTGTGTCATTGCCAGGAGTACGCATCGTGACTGAAATATTTTTATATTCAATTATCCCGTCGACAGTTGTCGCTATTCTAATTTCTAGGGGCTCCTCCACTGAAACACTATCTATAGCGTAAACTGCAGCGCCTTCCGTGACTTTGACGAGTTGAATTTGTTTTAAGGCCGTATCGAGTAGCGCATTGGATTCCATAGTTGCTGGTTCGTGTAATTTAAAGATACTAAAATTTATTGTCTCAAGCTTCTTTATAGCTCCAAATAATTGACAACAACAGTAGTTAAAGAAAGGGAAAAAAAGTCTCAAAAAGCATCTTGAAGGCTTTCGCTAACAAGGCTTTTTGCTAACAATCCAAATAGAAATTTATTTTGGAAATAGTAGGCTTAATTCATGATAGTATCGTAATTAAAAAAGCTGTGTGAATGAACCTATTGATATACACCTTTGAGTAAAATTTAGATCAGTTAGTAGTAATCAGGGTGTCCAAATGAACAGGAACACCCTTTTTTTGATTAAATGCTTAAATCAATGGGCAATGTATAAATCCGTTTTCCAGTTGCTGCATAGATGGCATTACAGAGCGCCGGGGTAAACGGTGGTACAGGTGGCTCGCCAATTCCTGTTGGCTTAGCTTCACTATCGATAATATGCACATGGATCTGTTTGGGCGAATCAGGCATTCGAATGATCTGATAGCCGTCAAAATTTCCTTGTTCTACCTGCCCATTTTTAACCGTAATCGTACTTTTTAGCGCTAAACTAGCTGAAAATTGCGCACCGCCTTCAAATTGTGATTTGATTCGATCTATATTGACAGCTAGGCCACAATCCAGGGCATAATAGACATTTGGAATGCTAATTTTTTTATTCTGGTCTACATTGACCTCTACCACACAGGCGACATAGGTCAAAAAGCTTTTATGGGCAGCAAATCCTAATGCACTGCCTGCCGGCATGGATTTACCCCAGCCGGATTCTTTGGCGACCCGTTTGATGACATGCTTCATGCGCGCCGTATCCCAAGGGTAATCTTCGATCTTTTCACCATAGTTTGGATAGGTTGTCTTGATCAGTTCTTGCTCGAAAGTGATATGGCGATCTTCTCCGAGCAGTTCCAAGGCATTGGCAACAGCATCAAGACCTCTGGCTTCAGCAATTTCGTCAAGCATTGTTGCCGACGCAAATACCTGCGGAATATTGCGTACCGATCTTAACCAGCCAATTCGTAAATGAGCTTTCGCATCATGTGTGGCAATATTGATCGCGGGCACATTGTATGGAAAGTCCGAGGCGCCCAACATCAGTTCCCCATCACTAGGTTGTACCACGGATAGATCCTCTGTTGCCGAGATCGATGGGTTAGCAATATGGTGGGCCCAACCGCTCAACTTATTTTGATGGTCAATGGTAGCGACAATACGCTGTACACTTAGGGCATGGTAATAATCGTGTCGAATGTCATCTTCACGTGTCCACTGCACCTTGATTGGTAGGCCAGACTCTTTCGCCAAAATTGCGGCTTCGACGATGAAGTCAGGTTTTGATTTCCGGCCAAATCCTCCACCCAATAAAGTTACATTCATTTTGACCTTTTCCACCGGCATACCGAGTTCGGTAGCTACGGCATCCCTTGCTCCTTGCGGATTTTGGGTACAGGCCCATACTTCACAACTTCCATTTTTTACGATAGCCAAAGCACAGGGCGGCTCAATGGTTGCATGTGCCAAATAAGGAGCGATATAGGTATGTTCAATGATCTTTTTCGCATTCGCTCTAGCGGCGTTGAAATCGCCGCGCTTACGGCGTAGCGTTCCTTCTTCGGCCACTACCTGCTTAAGTTCTTCGATTTGTTGGGCAGAATCATAACCCGCATTAGGTCCCAATTCCCATTCAACCTCCAGTAGTTCACGGGCCTTGATGGCGGCCCAGGTGTTATCGGCGATGACGGCTACGCCGCTTAAAGGTTTAGATAAGGTTGCTGGCAAGCCAGCCCCTTTGATCGTAACCACCTTGAGTACGCCCGGAATAGCCAATGCTTTGCTATCATTAACGGATTTTACCTGTCCGCCAACTACCGGACAGCGTTTAATGACTGCAATTTTCATCCCTTCAGCGACCGCATCAATCCCAAACACGGCTTTTCCAGTCACAATATTGTGAAGATCAATGATTGGCGTCTCCTTACCGATCATATTGAACTTTTGTTTGTCCTTGAGTTTGATTTCGCTGGCGTTCGGAATAGGAAGTGTCTTCGCGGTATCCACGAGATCCCCAAAATCTTTTGTCTTACTGGATTCACGTCGAATGACCTGCCCATTTTTGGTGTCCAATTCCTCTACACTGACCTGCCATTCTTTGGCTGCTGCACGCAGGAGTAGGAGCCGTGCAATGGCGCCGGCCTCACGCATTGGTTTATAGAACATCCGAACTGAAAATGAACCATCCGTGTTTTGGTTACCGTATTTTTTTTCATCTCCCTCGGCCTGTACGATTTCTACTTTACTCCAATCTGCGCCCATCTCGTCGGCAACAATAAGCGGCAACGAGGTACGGATCCCCTGCCCCATCTCTGAACGGTGTGCGACAATGGTGACTTTGCCATCTGAGGCAATCGTCAAATATACATTGGGCACTACTGTTGCAATCTTTTTGCCTTTATTGTCGCAGCTAAAAAAACTCACGCCGAGGATCAGTCCTCCACTAAGTAAGCCGCTAGCTTTTAAAAAGTCCCGCCTAGAAACAGCAAAAATCTCCGAACTGACTTTTTCAGTTTTTCTTTTTTGAAAAGGAGCTAATATTTTCATCTCATCTTTTTTAGTTGATAAATACCTAACCGTTTGTAACTGGCGTTCCGGCTGCTTCTAAAATGGCTGCTTTAATTCTGTTATACGTGCCACAGCGACAGAGATTGCCCTGCATCGCTTGTTCGATTTCCTGGACCGAAGGCTTGGCATTTTTCTTTAATAGGGCTGCCGCATTCATAATTTGTCCTGTCTGGCAGTAACCACACTGTGGCACCACATATTTCTCCCATGCCTCCTGAATGGGATGATCTCCCTCTTCCGATAACCCCTCTATCGTTGTGATCTTACCTTCGCCAATCGCCGAGACCGGAAACGAACAGGATCGGATTGCATTATCATTGAGATGAACGGTGCAGGCACCGCATAAAGCTTTTCCACAACCAAACTTGGTTCCTTTAAGACCAATGATATCACGGAGTACCCACAGCAAGGGCATATCTTCAAGCACATCAATATCGTGCTTGTTGCCGTTTACCAGAATTGAATATTTTGCCATAATCGTTGTTTTCTTGTTTTTGTAAGCTTTTATTGCTCGGTATAAATGGTATTTCGATTTGTTATAAAGTAGCGTTTATTTTTTACTTGTGGATTAGCTTTCAGTTTATTCGGTGCTGTAAAATCATAATTTAAATTAATCAATTAATTATACATTTTACAGATGTTTTTACCATTATTACAGTTTTCATGTTTTTTAACGTCTAAATCATTAAATTTGGTAAATGGCATTGTAATATAAAGCCATTCATTTTAATCATTATATCCGCGTTCAACCGTCTTGCCCATTTTTGCATGAAAGAAATTAAAGACATTGTTAAAGCTGCAGAGATAGCCAGTACCGAAAACCAAGCAATGGTATTAGCCACCGTGGTGAAGGTTGAAGGCTCATCTTATCGAAGGCCCGGTGCCCGGATGCTGGTAACTCAAGATGGGCAGATGACAGGAGCAATTAGCGGCGGTTGCTTGGAAGGAGATGCCTTAAAAAAAGCCATTTTGGCCATTCATCAACGAAAAAATCGACTTGTCAGTTATGATACAAATACCGATGAGGGTTCGGCAATCGGCTTGCAGCTTGGCTGCAGTGGAATTGTCCATATTCTTTTTGAATATGTGGATCTTGAGCGCAGAGATCACCCAATTGCGTTGTTACGACGCTTGCTCCAACAGCGCGAAGAGGCCTTGCTGATAACCAGCTTTTCTACAGACAAACAGCGCGAACAGATAGGAACTCGTTTACTTATTGCAGATTCGGAGAAAAAGACCTCCGCTTTAGAATCCCAATTGCAAATTCTTGAAGAGCATATCAATATAGCTAAGACTAAGCGACAATCTGTCCTAGCCCTGATTGAGGAGGAAGGGCAGCGAAATGAAGTTCTTATTGAATACCTTGCTCCTACCGTGCACTTAGTTGTTGTCGGAGCAGGCAATGACGCACAGCCTGTAGTGGAGATGGCACATCTACTCGGTTGGGAAATAACAGTGGTCGATGGACGTCCTAGTCATGTCAATGCCACGCGTTTTCCACAAGCCAGTCAGCTTATTGTAGCGCCAGCAACGGAGATTGTTACTAAAATAAGCATAGACCGCTGGACTGTTTTCGTGTTGATGACACATAATTATTCTTACGATCTCACAGTTCTCAAAGAGTTGATGCATTCAGCCACTATCTATATTGGTTCACTGGGGCCAAAGACCAAGTTGCTTCGGATGTTTGATGATATCCATCAGGCTGGCATAACGATTACTGAAAGTCAAAAAGATAAAATTTACGGGCCCGTAGGGCTCGATATAGGAGCGGAAACCTCCGCAGAGATTGCCTTAGCAATCATCGCTGAAATCAAAGCAGTGTTGAGCGATAGACCAGGAGTTCCCTTGAAGTTCCTAACGACGAAAATACATGCCGAAAACCCAATAATAATTTAGATATCATGCTGACAGATACATTTGGACGTACACACAACTACCTTCGGATATCACTCACAGATAATTGCAATCTGCGCTGTTTTTATTGTATGCCCGAAGAAGAGTATAGCTTTACGCCCCATGGCAAATTGATGCAAGTGGACGAAATCGAGCAGCTAGCACGCTTATTTGTAGACCAAGGTATTCGTAAAATACGTCTGACGGGAGGCGAACCGTTAGTGCGCAAGGATGCTGGAAATATTATAACGCAATTATCTAAACTTCCTATTGAACTCCACATGACCAGCAATGGAATCCGGATTGACGATATGTTACCTCAGATTGTGGACGCAAAATTCAAGAGTATCAATATCAGTCTGGACACTTTGCGGCCAGAACGATTTTTCCAGATTACGAGAAGAGATTATTTTGACCGTGTGCGTGCCAATATTGACCTTTTGCTGCATCATGGAATCCATACCAAAATTAATATGGTGGTGATGAAAGGAGTCAATGAAGATGAAATTTTGGATTTTGTAGCCTTGACCAAGCTAAATCCAATGGAAATCCGTTTTATTGAATTCATGCCTTTTAGTGGCAACAAATGGACCAGCAATCAAGTATATACAGAGGCCGATATGCTGGCTAATATCCGTAGGGTATATTCCGCGGAACCTCTTCCTGTAGGGCCAAATGATACAGCAAAAGCATTTTCAATTGCAGGGCACGCCGGGCGGTTTGCTATTATAAGTACAATGAGTGCTCCTTTTTGTGCGGGATGTAACCGGATACGTCTGACGGCAGACGGTAAACTTAAAAATTGCCTATTCTCTTCAAGTGAAACCGATTTGTTGACTGCTTTGCGAGCCGGTAGCGATATATTGCCTTTAATTCAGGCAAATATCAACGCCAAAGCAAAGGAATTGGGTGGACAATTAACAACAAATTTTGAACATATAGACACTGATTTTCTTAAAAATCGGAGTATGATAACCATTGGCGGATGACAAAGCAAACAGGTATAGTTATATTGGCGGCAGGCAATTCGTCGCGACTGGGCTTTCCTAAGCAACTGCTCGAATTTGAAGGAGAGAGTTTATTGAAACGTATCAGTAAGGAGGCTCTCGCAATCCCCCATGCCAACGTCGCTGTCGTGATCGGCGCTTACCCTGACCCTATCAACGAGGCTTTGAAGGAAAGTAATGTTCATGTGGTTATCAATCCACATTGGGCGACAGGAATGTCTACTTCCATTGTTTTTGGTTTAAGCGATTTACTAAAATATCAGCCCAATTTGGATCGTTGTATAATTAGTCTATGTGATCAACCTTTCGTTGATCGACATGTCTTTCAACAGCTTATCCATCTGGCTGATCGTACCGAAAAAGGTATTGTAGCCACCGGTTTTTCTGGTATATTGGGAGCACCGGTACTTTTTGACAGAAAATACTTTGAGCAACTGATGGAGCTGGAAGGACAACAGGGCGCGAGGAAAGTTGCCGAGCAATTTCCCGAAGATCGAGTCATAGTCAACCATGAGGCTGCAAAGTATGATATCGATACGCAAGAAGATTACTTCAATCTTCCCCATCAATTTATCAGTGTTCAGCAGGCCAAAGACATTATCCACCATTATCTACCGGCTCCAAAACAATTACGACTTGTACTGGAAGACGCCTTGGGCTACACTTTGGCGCAAACAGTTATTGCAGAGCAGTCGATCCCAGGTTTCCCGCAGTCATCAATGGATGGCTATGCTATTCGTTTTTGCGACAAAGATGAGGAGCTTTCAGTCGTAGACAGAATTCCAGCCGGTACTACGGTTGAAAAAAAAATGAAGCCTGGACAGGCTATGCGCATTTATACTGGAGCGCCCTTGCCTCGAGGTGCAGATACAGTCGTGATGCAGGAAAAAATAGATTTAAGCGAAGGGAATGTCATCCGCATACAGGATAAAGCCCTTCGTTTGGGAGACAATGTGCGTCTTCAAGGTTCCGAAGTGATGGCAGGAACTATTGCCATGCTACCTGGAACTACTTTGACCCCTGCTGCTATTGGCTATCTCGCCGGGATCGGATGTACCGATATCCTTGTAACCGCGCCACCGCGTATTCAGCTGATTCTTACAGGAGACGAACTGAAAGCTATTGGTACAACACTTGGCTATGGCGAAGTTTACGAGTCTAATTCCTATCAACTGAAAGCTGCATTGCGGCAGCTAGGTATTCTGCATGTCGAAAGTCAGCATGTAGTAGATGACAAGGACCAATTGAAAGTAGCCCTGGAAAATGCATTGACAGAATCAGATATCGTTCTTTTGGTGGGTGGTGTGAGTGTAGGCGACTACGATTACGTCGTTGATGTAGCGAAAGCCTGTGGTATTAAACAACGTTTTCACCGTATCCGTCAAAAGCCGGGCAAACCCCTCTTCTTTGGTACACAGCAGGAAAAACTGATCTTCGGACTACCCGGAAATCCATCTTCTGCCCTAACCTGTTTTTACCTGTACGTCGCTCCTGCATTAGAACGCATCATGCAGCTCCCCGAACGGAAACGTTCCATCCAAACTCATACAACACATGCTTATAGCAAAAAGCCAGGTCTAACTCATTTTCTTAAGGCGCGTTACGATGGACATGCTGTTGAACTTTTACATGCGCAGGAATCTTATCGTCTCCAATCTTTTGCGCAGGCCAATTGCCTTTTGATTCTCGAAGAGGACAGCAATGGCTGTGCTGCTGGTGACGAAGTTTTTATCCATCTTTTAACCTAAACGAACCATGCCGTTTGAGCTTTTTTATTTTTTTCTTTTTATTCTAGCTTTTCTTTATGCGTCTGTAGGGCATGGTGGTGCAAGCGGCTATTTAGCTCTAATGGCGCTCTACGGAATTGCGCCACAGGAAATGAAACCTACAGCCCTTGTTCTTAACCTTTTTGTTTCGTTAACATCTTTTATTCAGTATTACAGAGGCCATTATCTTAAAAGAAATTTATTTTTAATGGTTGCCATTGCTTCTGTTCCCCTGGCTTTTATAGGTGGTATGATTACTTTGGAAGACCATTTGTACAAACGGCTTTTGGGCCTGCTATTGCTTTTCCCGATTTTTCGGTTTTTCTTTTTCAAAAGCCCTTCGGAAGATGAGCTCAAACCTTACAACAGTTATGGTGCATTGGCAATTGGTGGGGCTGTCGGACTTCTATCAGGTATGATTGGTATTGGTGGTGGAATTATCCTGTCGCCATTTCTGATTTTACTTAAATGGACAGATCAAAAACAAACTGCAGCTATCAGTGCTGCATTTATTTTTGTAAATTCATTGTCAGGACTTGGCGGTATGCTCACAAAGGGTATCTCGTTCAATGTGCATATGTGGGGATATGTTGTTGTTGCTTTCCTTGGAGGGCTATTAGGAGCATATCTTGGATCAAAAAAATTAAATCAGGATGCTTTAAAATATGTACTCGCTACCGTGCTTTTGGTCGCAGCGTATAAATTATTGTTTACATCAGCTTAACCCGATGCGTGCGGCATTCTTTAAAAGATGAATTAATAATATGAAAGTTCAAGTAAAGACCTTTGGCTCCTTGACAGATATACTGGCAAAGGAGTTTTATATAACAGCAAACGATACAACGGAGTTAATGGCGACATTATCCAAGCAGCATGTTGAATTGGCACATCGTAGCGTATTGATCGCCGTGAACAATACCATTGTTAAGAAATCGGTGATATTTCAGGAAAACGATATTGTTGCCTTAATGCCACCCTATTCAGGAGGATAAGCAATGCAGAATGAACGGTATTCGAGGCATTATGCCCTCCCTGGTTTTGGTGAGTCGGGCCAACAAAAGCTGCAAGAAGCACGGGTGCTTGTCATTGGTGCAGGCGGCCTTGGCTGCCCTGTGCTCCAATATTTGGCAGCCGCGGGAGTCGGGATTCTTGGTATCATCGATCATGATTGTGTCGATCTGAGCAATCTACATCGCCAAGTACTATATGAAACAAAAGACATCGGTCAAGAGAAGGCTAAGGTAGCTGCAGATAAACTTAGAAGGCAGAATCCCGATATTGAGATCCGGTATTGGGTAAAACAATTGCATTCTGGCAATGTCGCCGATTTGATTGGTTCTTACGACCTGATTATGGATTGTACGGATAATTTTGCTGCACGATACCTACTTTGCGATGCCTGCCGTTTATTGGATATACCACTGATTTTTGCGGCGATCTACCAATATGAAGGACAAGTAGCCGTATTCAATGTGGCCGACAAGGATGGCGTAAAGACAGACTATCGTCATTTATTCCCCACACCTCCCGACCCATTGGAAGCACCGGACTGTAATCTTGCAGGCGTCTTGGGTGTATTGCCGGGTATGATCGGCATGCTGCAGGCGACTGAAGCCATCAAATTGTTGACCGGTATTGGTGCTGTCTTGATTAACAAGTTAATGACGATCAATATGCTGGATAATAGTAATTATACCTTTGATATTCCTAAACACCCTCCTAAAACTACTTTTTACCCACAGACTTTAGCTGAACTTCGCACATTCGATTATAACCTTTACTGCGCTGGAGAATACACAGCCATACAAGCAATAGATGCAGCAGAATTTTTAGCGATTGGGGCTTCCAGTGATTGCGTGCTTGTAGACGTAAGGAATCTGGACGAACTCCCACGGATCTCGTTGCCACACTTGTCCATTCCCCTTATTGCATTACCAGCACAAATCAAAAACATAGTCGGTAAACGCGTTATTTTTATCTGTCAGAGCGGAAAACGGAGTTTGATCGCAGCCCAGTATTTTCAGAAACAGGCAGATGTGGGACAACAAATCTTTCATTTGGACGGCGGTATGATCGCCTTAGAAAACTATTTAAATGACTAAACAAAAAAACGAAATATTTTTTCAGGGCCCCATTCCGGCTACTTTGATTGCTGAAGCCATTGCAAAACATCATCGCAAATCCGAAATCGGCGCACATAGCATCTTTCTTGGACAGATTAGAGCAGATCAAATCGATGGCAAGACTGTAAAATCTATCGATTATACGGCAAATCGAGAACTAGCGTTGCTTAAAATGGCCGAAATTCGCGAAGCAGTATTTGATAAGTATCCATTAGCATGCGCGCATGTTTACCACAGTGAGGGTGAGGTACGAGTTGGCGAAATTTGCTTCTTTGTGTTCACTTCTTCGGGGCATAGGCGTGCGGCAATGGATGCCTGCGACGAACTTGTTGAACGCATAAAAAAAGAAATGCCCATTTGGGGAAAAGAATTATTTGAAGACGATACGCATCAATGGAAAATTAATAGATAATATGGTTGATATAACACATAAAAGTGCGACTTTAAGGAAAGCAATTGCACAAGCTACAGTACTTGTTTCTTCTGAAAACACCATTGAGCTCATTGAGACGCGACAGGTTCCAAAAGGCGATATATTTGAATTTGCACGTGCTTCTGCATTACTCGCAATTAAAAAAACTGGCGATATGATTCCAGATTGTCATCCTTTGCCAGTAGAATATGCTGCTATCCGGTATAAGGTGTCGGGCCTGCAAATTCATATAGAGACTGAAGTACATACGATCTATAAAACCGGTGTGGAGGTTGAAGCTATGCACGGCGCTTCAGTTGCGGCACTTGTCATTTATGATATGCTCAAACCTGTAGACAAGAAAGTGGAGATTGGTGGTATCCGATTGCTTGAGAAACGCGGCGGCAAGAGCAATGAATCTCTACCTTGGGTAGCGGCGCTTAAAGCCGCCGTGGTTGTGTGTAGTGATTCGGTTGCTCGGGGCGATAAAGAAGATATCTCGGGCCGGCTTCTGTACGATCTTCTGGAGCAACAAGGCTTGCGCGATATTACCTATGTGGTTATTGCAGACGAAACGAGTGCGGTACAGGAGCGTTTGGAACACTGTAGACAAGCGGGCATAGACCTTTTGGTTTTCACGGGAGGTACAGGGCTTTCAGATAGAGATATTACACCAGATGCGGTGGCGCCCTATATCACCAAAAATATTCCCGGCATTATGGAGACGGCAAGACAATACGGACAGCAGCGTGTTAAAACAGCGATGTTGTCCCGAGGTGTTTCAGGATTTGTCGATCGCATGTTGGTGATTACCTTGCCTGGATCGCCCAATGGTGTGCGCGAAAGTATCGGCGTGTTATTTCCACAGGTGTTACATGTATTTCAAGTAAGGGAAAACCTCGGACATTAAGCCCTCAATTTTTCGACAAGTTGTTTGACCTTCATAATAGTCTGGCTGATTTCCACTTCACGCGTAAATCGGCCTAGACTAAATCGAATGGACGACAAGGCCTCCATATCCGACAGCCCCATCGCTTTGAGCACATGTGAGGGGCGTGAGGTCACTGCAGAACAAGCCGAACCACTGGACACCGAAATCGTGCCCAATCGAGTAATCAGCTGTTCCGACAACACAGTGCTAAAGCAGATATTTGTCGTATTGAATAGTCTATTTGTCTTACTTCCATTTAGAAATGTGTCGCCTATGGCCAACAATTCACTTTCTAGATAATCCCGGAGTTGTATTATTCGGGCTTGATCTTTATCTAAATCTTCTAAAGCAATCCTCAAAGCCGTGGCCATCCCGATGATCCCGGTGGTATTGACCGTTCCACTTCGCCAGCCTTGTTGTTGACCACCTCCGTGAATGAGTGGAGTTAAGAACTTTTTCGCTCCGTCGGCCATATAAAGTCCCCCTACCCCTTTTGGACCATAAAACTTGTGCGCTGAGAAAACCATAAAATCCACAGCAAGATCGCGAAGATTTATATCTATTTTTCCAAGGGCCTGAGTCGCATCACATAAGACAAGTGCATGGTGTTGATGGACTATTTCAGTGATCTGTCTTATCGGCAGGATAACGCCCGTTTCATTATTTGCCAGCATAGCACAAACCAATGCCGTGTCTTCACGGATGGTCTCTACAAGCGATTCCAGATTCACCATACCTTGATGATCGACCTTCAAATAGGAGATCTCAAAGCCCCATTGTTCCATAAAAGCGCAAGTCTCCAAAACGGCCTTATGTTCAGTCGAAATACTAATAATATGCTTTTTGTTAGAAAACTGGAGTCCTTTTAAGACCAAGTTTATCGCTTCGGTCGCCCCCGAAGTATAGATGATATTGTTGGACTGTGTACCCATCCCGATTGCAATACCCTCGCTAGCTTGTTCTACGGCGTCTTGCACTGTTAAGCTAAATAGGTGCGAGCCACTTGGATTAGCGTAGTTTGCGGAAAAATATGGAAGCATTTCATTCAACACACGCTCGTCTATTGGAGTTGTCGAATTGTAGTCGAGATAGATGAAGTTTTGGTGTATGCTGTCCATGCAATTGTTTCTTAAATAGTATATAATTCACCTATTCATTGTACTAAAATAAGCATATGGTAAAGGAAAACCAACTTAATACAAATGTAGTTAATAATATTGGTTCACTACAAGATAGTCAACTGATAACATAAGACCGATGCTTTGTACACTAATTAAAGCGCCAAGAGATAGAAACGATTATCTATGAAGTGAAATAGGATGCTTACCGCATTATTTCCTTTAATAACTTCGGGTTGAAAAAGCGCTTAAAAACCTAAAACACGACTTTCCCAACAGCATCTCCTCGCTACTTTGAATATACAATCTTCTTTGCCTTTGTTTGCGGAGTGGAATAATCTCATACAACCATTAAAAGTAAAGAAAAAAGATTTATCTTAATCAAAAATACAGGTATCAGAGAAGAATGAACTACAAGGACCGATTATCTAAAGTTATAGTATGATCTTAACTTAAAAAATATAAAGAAACGAATGGATCTGATCAACAAAAATAATGAGACCTTCGAATAAGTAATTTTAAATTCTGCTTTGTCATAGCAGGAATTTTTAAAACATTCGTACAAATATATTTACAATGAGATTTGTGATTTTAATTTCGATTTTATTTTCAATCTTTTGCCCAGCAAAAGGTCAATCAAATAATAAATCAGTTATTAAGGGAGTAATAGATACGATTCCTTACACAATCTATTTTGTTAAATATAAAAATCAAGGAAATATGATCTCTGATACGGTAGCATTAGATGATCAAAGTAATTTTAAATATATAGCTACAATCTCAGAGCCGACTATTTTCAACATAGCTATTAAAAATATTTATAACAAAAATTATATAGGTGATTTTGTAATTTATTCGTTTTGGATAGAACCAGAAAAAACGATTGAATTTAATGGCTATAAAGGTTGGCTGATTAATGGGGCGAGGGGTTTAATTCCCGTTTCTAATAAATTTGACATTAAAAATTCCTCTTTAGACAGTATTGAGAAATTATTCAACAAAAATAAATTAACAGCAATTGTAACAAAAACAGAACAATTAGGTCGTGACCTGACAAACGATGAGTTAATTAAGGTAATTCGCGAACAATCTGATTCATTTATATCTCATCATCCGAATAATTACTACGGGCTCTATCTAATAAGTAAATTTCCAGATAATACCAACAAACATTTAAATGATAGAAATAACATGTTTAAAAAGATTTCAAATGATTTACAAAAGACATATTTAGGAAAATCAATTCTCCAAAAAATAAATATTGGCAAAATAATTGAAATTGGTGAGATTCTGCCTGAATTTCAACAGAAGGATACGACATCAAAAGTGGTTAAATTATCTCAATTTAGAGGTAAATATGTATTGGTTGACTTTTGGGCATCCTGGTGTGGCCCTTGCCGAAGAGAAAATCCTAATTTGGCTAAAGCCTATCATAAATATAGATCTAAAGGATTTGAGATTATAGGAATATCACTGGATGAAAATAAAGCAGAATGGTTAAAAGCTATACGTGACGATGAATTAGAATGGACTCAATTATCGGATCTAAAATCTTTTAAAAACTCCGTTGCTGAACAGCTCTTTATTCGAGCTATTCCTGATAATTTTCTAATTGACCCAAATGGAGTAGTTCTTGCTAAAGGGCTTAGAGGTGACAACCTAAATAAAGAATTAGAACGCATTTTCAAGTCTACAAAAAGTAGATAGCCCCTTCTTCAAACTGTTTTAGGCGGATCTTCAATGTATGAAAAATCTTGAAAATTATATTTCATTTTATTATTTCTATATAGACTTACGCAGCTAAAGCTAATACCAAAAACTTAGAGAATGATGTTAGAATACCTACATATTCCTAATTTTTCGAAATTAAAAGTCCGAGCTGTTAGTGTACCCAATCAAAATTGCTTATTGACATACCTGTTGATATAAGCTCAAGTATATCAATAAGCTTTTTGGAATTTAGTATATTATTGTGCTAAAAATGCCAGTGCTTTTGTTAAAAATGCTTCATGATTTTGATAAAAAGCTGCGTGACCAGAATCTGAAAATTCAACAAGTTCAGCGTTTTCTAAATTCTGCTGCATATGATATGCATTTTGAACAGAAATTGGAAGATCCTTATCGCCATGTACGATTAAAACAGGCTTTTTAATAGCTTTAATTTCTTCAAGTGCAGTGGCATCAGGTTGCGCCCAAGCTAAAACGGCAGTAAACTGAGCTGTTGAAGTAGCATCACTAAGTGCCGGATCCCGATCAACGGTACGTAGTTGTACGCGGGCAAAAGATGCTTTTCCTGCCGCAATGCTGGCTTGTGATTCAGTAAATCCGAATTTTAAGTAAGATTCTTCAGGACTAAGTCCCGCAGTTCCCGCTACAATATTTGGCAGATTTGCAAGACCGATAGCTCCTTTAGGCCCACTATCAGCTAAAATAATCTTATTAATTATCGAAGGTTCTGTCAATACAATTCTTTGGGCAACAAATCCTCCCATTGAGAATCCCATGATATTGACGGTTCCAAGCTTCATTGCTTTGATAAAATCAATCGCGTCATTAGCCATTGCTTGGATTGTATTTGGTGTTGTCCCTTTAGAGGAAGCTACTCCCTTGTTATCAAAAATGATTATTTTATACTGCGCTGCAAGTCCATTGGTCACCGCAGGATCCCAGTCGTCCATAGACCCTCCCGTTCCCGGCAATAATACCAGAGGAGTTCCGCCTTCCTTACCCCAGCTGCGATAGGCGAAGTCTACTCCTTTTACACGTATAAAGTTAGTTTTTGCGTTGTTATGGTTTACCGCCGTTGACTCTTGTTCGGTTGGAAATTTGTCTTTGTCGCTACATGCAATTGATACTGCAGAAAAAAGGGATAGGCAGACAGCGCTTACGATCGTAAATTTGCTAATTGTTTTCATTATCTTCTTATTTAGTTCTGATTATGAAGCAAACTTAAATCAAACAACCAGACTAAATACGGGCAAAAGAGGTGAACCAGACAAATTAGTAGATGAATTGGACATTCCAGCTATTAAAGCCAATTACAGACAAAATCATTATTTCCTTGCAGATTTATCATACAGTAATGTTTTATTTATTTTCGGTTCTTCAGCACCCTGTACCCTTTTTCTCAAATATAAGCGGCGAGTGCGGACACCTTATTTAGTTGACATTTATTTTTTTTGCTGCCCCGGATATCCTGTTGTATAACGCTCTCCCACAATTTCAACTGTTGCGAGATCATTTGATAACTTTTTTATTTCTTCCGAACCAAACTGATAATCTGCCGACCACATATTTTCCTGTAAGTGTGCTAATTTAGTGGTACCAGGAACTGGAACAATAAACGGCTTATTTGCCAATAACCAAGCTAAAGCAACCTGTGCCACGGTCAAACCTCTATGATCCCCAAATTCTTTGAGAATATCAATGATCGGCCAATTTGCAATAATGTTTTCAGGCTTATAGCGTGGCAATGAGGTTCTGTTATCATTAGCAGCGTTATATTTTGTTCGCTCATTAATATATCCCGAAATTAGTCCTCGACTTAGTGGACTATAGGGAACAAATCCTATCCCCAGTTCTTCACATAAATCTAATACAGCATTTTCTGGATTACGGGTCATCACTGAATATTCACTTTGTATCGCCGTGACAGGCTGAACTGCGTGTGCTTTACGAATAGCATTCAAGCCATCAGCACTCGTATTAAAATCCCGTTCGCTCATTCCGAAATGTTTCACCTTTCCTTCGGCAATGAGATCTTTTACCGTCCCTGCCACATCCTCAATGGGAATTTTGGGATCAATACGATGCTGATAAAGAAGGTCAATATAATCAGTCCGTAGATTTTTTAGTGAGTTTTCTACAACCTGCCTTATCCGTTTAGGGCTGCTGTCAAGACCAATTTCTGGTTTTCCGTCTATAAAGCCAAATTTTGTACAGAGTACAATATCTTTACGTATAGGCTGAAGCCCCTCTCCCACCAGCTTTTCATTTAAAACCGGGCCATATGCTTCCGCGGTATCAAAAAGGTTAACACCTAAGTCAGCCGCCTTGCGCATTAAGTTAATCATCGCATTTTTATCAGGGATAAAGCTTCGGTGATAACTCATGCCCATACAGCCTAATCCAAGCGAGGAAACTTCAATACGATGAGCACCAGCTCCTAAAACTCTTGTTTTATTTTTCGTCGGTTCTTCATTGTCTTTGCTCGTTTTGGTTATATTGTTTGCATTAGCAAAGCTCCCAATTGCTGATGATGCAAGTAGCGCCACTCCCGATAGTACGCCTGTTTTAAGGAAATTTCTACGATTGTTATTTTCTATGCCTTTCATTATTTCAAAGATTCATATTACCCTGTTTACCAAATTTCGGAATATCAGTTTACGTTGTTCGTATCTTAATGATAAAATATAAGAATTACCTATAGCAGTATCATCTTGCAAATCGATCAATAATTGTCCACCCAAATGAGAAGCTGTATTGATCGGCGCTAGTATTTTAGCAAATCAACGTGGTGATTCTGTCTAACATTTTCATTTTTACTATTTCTATAAACCTGTAGTTTTCTCAATTGCTTCAGTGTATCTACCACCTGCAACTTTCAATTTATCTGCCTCGGAAGTGATTGTAGAAATCTCATCAGCAGATAGACTGACCGATACAGCGCCAATATTTTCTTCTAAACGGTGGATTTTTGTAGTACCCGGAATAGGCGTAATCCAGGGCTTTTGCGCTAGAAGCCAAGCTAGTGCAATCTGAGCAGGTGTAGCTTCTTTCTCAGCTGCAAATCTCTTTAACAGATTAACAAATGCAAGGTTCTGCTCTCTTACCTCAGCAGCAAAACGTGGTGAGTTCTGACGGAAATCGTTGGCCGCAACCGCTGTCGTTTCATCAAAAGCACCTGTCAGGAATCCTTTGCCTAATGGGCTATAAGGTACAAGCCCAATATTTAATTCCTCCAACAATGGAATGATTTCGTGCTCAGGTTTACGGAACCAAAGTGAGTATTCATTTTGCAAAGCTGAAACGGGATGTACAGCATGTGCTCTGCGGATAGTCTCGGCTCCCGGCTCAGATAATCCAAAATACTTGACTTTTCCTTCCTGAATAAGCTCTTTTACAGTACCGGCCACTTCTTCGATCGGTACATTGGGATCTACCCGATGTTGATACAACAAGTCGATATAATCAGTATCCAATCTCTTTAAACTTCCCTCAACGGCTTTTCGAATTTGTGCAGGCGTACTGTTAGTCCCAGCCATTTTGCCCTCCTCGATATTAAAACCGAATTTAGTTGCAATGATCACTCGTTCCCGCAACGGTTTCAGAGCCTGGCCTACAATTTCCTCATTGGTATAAGGTCCATAAACTTCCGCGGTATCAAAAAATGTTATTCCATTTTCTACAGCTTTGTGAAGAAGCTTCGTTGATTCCTCGGCAGAAATATGGTGTCCGTAGGAGAAATTCAATCCCATACATCCAAAACCCAGAGCTGAAACTTCTAAGCCCTGATTTCCTAATTTTCTTGTTTGCATTGTATTCAAATTTTATAATACAAATTTCAATAAAGAATTTCAAGGGAGCATTAACGTAATTACTGGATTAATTACCACTTTTACTGTTTTATAATTCTGACGATTTTAGTAACTTATCTAGATTACTTTTTTTCTTACCAAAATCACTGATGGAGTTAAACGAGCAATGGAACAATCCTCCGTTTAAGTAAATTTGTACTATAAGAATCCAAGAAATGGAAATCAAGAAAATAAATACTGTTGGAGAATATAGTACTTTGCGAGCTGCAGAGACTTTGCATCCGTTGATCAACGTGTTGGATTACGAGAATCTCGCATTACTGAAACCAGCATCTTACAATTTCGGATTTTATTCCATCTTTTTAAAAGATACGAAATGTGGTGACTTACGATATGGAAAAGAACTTTACGATTATCAGGAAGAAAGCCTGGTCTTTGTAGCACCTGGACAGATTTTAACGGTTGAAAAATATTTATCAGGCGTACATCCAAAAGGGAAAGTACTGATCTTTCATCCAGATTTTCTAAAGGGAACTCTCCTAAGCAATATATTAAATGATTATAGTTTTTTCTCCTATGCTTCTAACGAAGCATTGCATATGTCCAAGAAAGAGAAAAATCTGATACTAAGTATGTTTGAAACCATTGAAGATGAATTGCATCAGAATCTAGATAAGCATAGCAAAACATTGGTCATTTCTCATTTGCAGGTTCTATTAAATTATGCCACCCGCTTTTATGATCGTCAGTTTATCACTAGGGAGCACGTCAATAGGGGAATATTGGAACGTTTTGAATCTATTTTAAATGATTATTTCAATTCAGAAAAACTTCAGGCAGTTGGAATGCCAAGTGTGGCATATTGTGCAGAGCAATTGCACCTATCGGCGAACTATTTTGGTGACCTTATTAAAAAAGAAACAGGTGTATCCGCACAAGAATACATTCAAGAGAGAGTCATAGATTTGGCTAAAGAGAAAATGTTTGATTTGAATAAATCAATAAGTGAGGTTGCTTACGAGCTGGGGTTTAAATATCCGCAGCACTTTACCAGACTATTCAAAAAGAAGGTGGGTATGTCTCCGGTTGAGTATAGAAATTTGAACTAGGATTTTAACCAAAATTTAATAAATTAAGCCGAATGCTTAAGACCCACAATAGAACCCTAAAAGTCAGGGTATACAGCAGAGTGCTGTTGCTGCGAAATATATTCTTTCGGCGATCATTCCTTTTTATAGCTATTAAAATTGTCCTGTATAAGTTTTGCGACCAGTTGTGGATTCTGGTAGTAAATACCATGTGAATATTTCGGAAGCAATATGAGCATGCTATTGTCATTGTCTTTTAGTAATGCTGTATAATGCTGGATCCGCAATTGATCGTATTCCTTCCACCATGCTTTAAAATTGATACCTAAATTTAATTTACGGTCCAGTTCTTCATCAGGCAGCTCAATATTTTTGTTGTAGGATATGATCACCGTAGCAGCAATTTCCCTTCTCAATGGCGGCAATGTTCTATATTCATGAAAGTATCCTTTCAAATTGGACCTAAGCGCCCTAGCCGCATCAATATGGGCTCCCGGACTAGAACTTTCATTTTTGGACATCTGCTCCATAATAATTCTTGAGATCTGCTGATAGCTCGTTTTACTCTGGGAAACAATTTTAGCCTCCTCGTCCTCTTGCTCTGATAACATAAAATCCGTTGGGTCCGAAAAAACCAGTCCGCATACTTCATCTGGATACTGCGCAGCAAATAGACGAATATAAGGTCCTCCAATGGAATGCCCCACTAACAAATAAGGTGGTAGAATGTCCAAGGTATGCAAGAGACCATGTAACCGCTCCACCACCTGGCTATCAGCCAGGATACTGGCGTCTGGTTCGGACTCGCCGATACCGTTTCGTTCGTACTGAATACTCGCAATATGGCTCGGCAAAAGCGGTAAAATTGGATCAAATGAACCGCCGCCCAAACCAGCTTCGAACACTAAAATGGGGTCGCCTGCCTTCCGATTGGTAAGATTATTAGTTTTATAGGCCATTTTTTTCCCTCTGACAATAACCGTTTGACCTTGATTAGGCTGTGCAGATACAACTTTCGTAAAAGCTGTGCATAGAAACAGCAACAACATTGTTTTGACTATATCTTTCATAAACAATAAGTATATCGAGCTAAACATCTGTTACACTGAAGCTAAGATTTTTTTAAAAAAAACGATGAAAAACTTGATCGCTAACTTTGGATACTAAAACCAGACAGTATTATATCAGAGTTTATAAGGTGATTCCATGAATGGGTCCCCGGCATATTGTTGCGAGCGCAGTTGGAGTCGCGCTTTTTATTCGGAAGAAAGCGGTTGGCTACTTTCGCAACAACCGCTTTCTTTGGTCTGTTCGATTAATTTTCGTAAATCACACCTTCGTAGCAAGCGTTATAAAGATTTTTTAAATCCTGCAGGCTTGGCTTACGTGGGTTAAAACCTGTACATGGATCTTGTAAAGCATTTTGCGCCATATACTCCAGATTTTTTTGCCAGTCTTCCTTCGAAATACCAAATGCTTTCAGGGAGCCAATGTTGTTGACCGCTGCTCTTAATTTTTCAATTTCCTGTGCCAATCCTTCTGCCGAATCTCTACCGACAAGTTTGGCCAGATCTGGATATCTTGTTGTAGCTGTCTGATTGAAACGGATGACATTGGGCAAGAAAATAGCATTTGAAGCTCCGTGAGGAACGCCGTAGAGTGCACCTACCTGATGTGAGAGGGAGTGTACAATACCCAACCAGGCATTATTGAAAGCCAGACCACCCATGAAAGATGCATCGTGCATATTTTGGCGAGCTTTAATGTTTGTCGGGTTCTTGACCGCTTCTTCCAGATTTTCGAAAACAATTTCCAGTCCCCCTTTAGCCAGGGCATCGGCATAGTTATTTTCGATATTGGACACATAGGCTTCCACACAATGTGTAAGCGCATCTAGACCAGTATTGGAGGTTATATGTGCTGGCATCGTGGCGCAAATCTCGCCATCGACAATAGCGATATCCGGAGTCAATTCATAGGATACGATTGGATACTTCACTCCTTTTTCGCGATCAGTGATCACAGCCAGCCCCGTAGTTTCCGTACCTGTACCGCTTGTTGACGGAATGGCAATGAATTTAGCCTTTTGACGCAACGTTGGCACGTTAAAAGGTTGGGTCATCGCTTCAAAATTGGCATCCGGATATTCATAAAATACCCACATCATCTTTGCCGCATCAATTGCCGAGCAACCACCTAGACCAATGATCCAATCCGGTTGAAAATCAGTCATCACTGCAGCACCTCGAAGGCTTGTCGCTGATGATGGATCTTCTTCGACACCGTCAAAAATGGCAGTGTCCAATCCTGCTTCAGTTAAATAGCTTATGGCCCGGTCCAAAGTTCCGCTTTTTTTCATGGATTGACCACCAGTTACGATAATCGCTTTTTTTCCAGTTAGATTTTTCAATTCCGACAATGTACCAGCACCGTGGAATACTTCGCTGGCAACAAATAATTTGCTCATATATTTTATATTAAATTTCTGCTGCAAAGTTACTGTGCCCGGAAAGGCCAATGTTATACATTACTAACGATATGATATACATTTGATCCAACATAACCAAAGGAAATAACGCTATCAAATACACAATAGACTTAAGTCTTATACATTTGCGCCAATTGCTGCTGCAGATTGGTTGGCGTTTCATCCAGTTTGGCACGCACAAACTTGTTCAGTGCCGCCGGAGAATTGAATCCAAGTTCAAAGGCGATCTCTTTATGCGAATAGTTGGATAAAAGCAGTAGTTGTTTGATTTCATTCATAATCCGCGCATGAATAGTTTCGATGGAGGTGAGTCCTGCAATCTTGCGGGTAATTTCATTTAACTTTTTTGGTGACAGCTGTAATTTTTCAGCATACCAGCTCACGGTACGCTCCGTTTTATAATGCCTTTCAAGTAGTTCCAGAAATTTACCATAAATCTTCGCGTTTTCATTGCTGAGCTGGCTATTTCCCCATTTGGTATGGACAAATTCCACCAGTTTAAGCAAGATGATTTTAATGTAGAATCGAGCCTGTTCCTTTTTGATTGATGTTAAATCCTGATAAGATTTTTCGACCTGCTCCAGCAGCAGTTCTATTTCTGCGGTCTCGGCCTCGGGCAATTCAATATGATTGAGCTTCACGGAGATATTGTAGTTGTAAATACTCAATTCGTTTTTTAGGATATCCGAACAGAATAGTACTTCATCAAACAGGATCAACTTGCCTTCAAAGTCATCGCTAAGCAATTCTTTCGAGGAGAGCTGACCGGGAAAGATAACGCATATATGAGGTGCATTGACGGTATAGCCGCGGTCTTCAACTTGCAGATTGAGCTGACCTTTTTTGACAAACAGAAGGCAAAAATGGTCTTTTGTGTGCGGTTCCTTGTAGGCTGCGATGGCTTCCCTGTCCAGATCAAAAATATGAAAGGGTGTGATTGCCCTTTCGGCCTTATATTGTATATCTTTTAGATGATAAACTACCATAGAGGCCTATGATAAGCATTTATTTTGAATTCCTCAAATTTACTTTTCGTCAAACTAGCCTGAGCAGAAGCCTGTTTTCTGCTTCACATCAAAGCATTCGAAACACTGAACAATAAAACGTGAACCGACATCATTGAGATCACCGAAAGAGCCTATACCAAAATATAGACAAAAAATGGCCAGGCATTAAACCTGACCATACAATTAAATCAACCGAAACTAAACTTCCTAAATTGAATCGATCGTCAATAAATAGACAGATGCTTGAAGTAATTAGTTTGATTAAAATAAAAAAAGTTTGGATTACTAACCCTCGAGACTTAATAACTGGCACCTTTTTGTCATTAAGCTAATTAAATTAGAAATATTGCTGCGGATTTCAGCTTATTTTTTGATTATTAATAAGGCTATATCCTGTTTTGCAAGCACGTGGCCCTTGTTGACAATATTACTCTTGAGATAAAGAAAACACTGGTTGCTTTGATCGAGTTTACCGATAGCCACTTTAATAGATTTTACATCAAGTTCGCCAATCTGTGTCGGATCTACTTTATCCGGATCCGCGATGAATTGTCCGTCTTTCTTAAATTCCTCCAGTTGCCAGGAGTACCCTTTCCAAGGTCCGGCAACCAGAGTAGTAGTTTTAGCATCCTTCGTGATCCGCTCTTTGTAGGGCAAACCTAGACTATCAACCATGACCCTATGTTCATTTAAATCAAGTACTAAATATTTTAAATAATCCGCGAAACCTTCGGGCTCAAAATGAATACTCCTGTCCTTTCGAATAATCTTAAGCGGTATCGTTCCCATTTTGTCCATCTTAATGGATTGAGAAAACTGCATAAAATCGGCATATTCCGTTTCGCTGATACCCAAGTTTTTGTGATACGGAATAGGCTCACCAGGTTTTAGTTCTTTCATCATTTTGAGAAACCAATCTTCATTGTCCTTGATGGCAAGTTTCATTTTCTCCACAATAGCAAGTTGCGATGCGTCAGGCCCGGGAATTCCCAGCACCACTGCGGTATAATTACCTTCAGGAAGCAGTTTATCAACGAATTGGAGCGCGATAACATTGCTATCTATTTCTGATTGTGTTTGCGCAAAAACATCGATGGAAAATATTAGCGTATTTAGAAGAGCAAAAAAACGAAGATATCGGTATAAAACTTTCATGTTAAAGGTATTTAATCTATGAAATTACAGTTTAATCCTGACATTCTTCTATCTTCTGGCCAAAAGTGTATCTCATAATAGATGAACAGTATTATAATATAGCATAATTATTTGCGCTCATGTTTATGCGATCCCATCGGAGATGTTGTTTGTTCATCGAGCTAAAAGCCAATACATAGTAAAGTTTCGCCTGCATTTACGGGCGGAGTGCCTACTTTATAAAGAATGACTCCAGATTCTGGTGAATGGATTCTGTGCAGGATGTTTCCAAAAACATCCGTAATATAACCGATTTCCATCCCCTTTTGCACCTGATCTCCGGCTATGAGCTCGCTATGAAATATACCTTGTACGGGAACAGACAAATAGGCCTGCTTGTGATAATATTGTAAGGGGAGATACAGAGGATCCAACTGTTTGTCTTTGTACATCTGTAAATGTGCCATCGTCCGATAAATCGCCTCTTTAGCGACTACAATTTCCCCTTTTTTCCAATTCCCCAACTTACCGATTTCCATACTAAAAGCGACAATACCCTGGCGAACAGCTTGTTTAAAAGCAAACATGGCTGGCTTATCCGGAGGTAATGTATAAGGGTATGAAACAATAGAATTAATACCGCTTATTTCACACAGGCGCTGGGCACGCTTGGTCTGCGTCTCAAACTCTTTATTTTCATAGTAACACATAAAGGGCATCAGATCTTCACCGACATCACCGCCATGCATATCCAAAAGAATATCGGTGGCGGAAAAAATCTCACGGCTAAGAAAATCCGCCATTACCTCGGTGATACTCCCTTTTGGATCACCGGGAAATACGCGGTTCAGATTGAGACTGTCCATCGGATTGACAAAAGCACGTCGCTGAAAAAAAGAGGGAATATTAACGATCGGGATTATAATCATATTGCCCTTTAATCTTTGAGGATCTATCTCTTTCCGCAGCTCCAGCAAAGATAAAATGGTGGGATATTCCATGCCGTGAATACCGGCAATGACCGTAAATGTAGGTCCCTTTTCGGCACCATGTATATACGTGATGGGAATATCTACGGTATTATTATCTCTTGAATTTAGACGAATTGTCGTGTCTTTAATTGTGGCCTTGGGTATATCCATCAACTTGTCTATTCTTGATATCTGCGCGTCTATTTTTTGCAAAAAACAGGACAAAAATATCCATACTGTAAGCTTTTTCATTATTATCGTTAGTGCAATAAAGTTGCAAATATAGTAAATATTAAGAAAATGGAATCAAAATTGACCAAATAGATCCAAAGTATGCTTCCATCAGCTTCAGTGAAATTTAGGGTAAGAAATCTTGTACACCCTTCTTCTTTAGAGCAATAGCTTTAATCCAATAGAAATATTACGCCCCGGTAGCGGAGCTAGATATTTGAGCATGGAATTTTGCGGACGTGCTTCAACATTCAATAAATTATTTCCGGAAATAAAATAGACAAATTCATACTTTTTTAGATTCACCTTGTAACCTAATTGACCAGATAGCAAGGAATACACCGGCATAGCTGGTTCAATATTGATATTTTTACCTAAATAACGCTGTTTCAGGTACCGGTCGAAATTGGCATTCCAAAAAAACTTTTTATATTGAAGTAAAGCGGATATTCCATATCTACTGGTCGGTAGGTTGGGCATATAGTCTCCTTCAGCCCATTTGCGCATACCATCATCTGAAGTATTAATATTTTTGACAAGATCGGCAAAAGTATTTAATACGAGATGACAATCGGCTGCCCATGCATAGGTATAACCTCCTTCCAACTCCCACCCCTGGATCTCGGTGTCTGAAGCACGCCATTCCTTTACCAAAAAACCACCAGAACGGGAAATGCCAGTATGGGCCAAATAGAGATAATTTTTAAAGAAGCTGCGGTAATGAGCCGCTGACATTTTTAATCCACCATATTTTATCCCTCCGGATAACTCATAGGAATTTGAGCTTTCCTTGTTAAGTCGATCATCTCCATTTTCTTCTACCAGGATCGCGAAATGGTCGTTCCCTGCATAAAGTTCATTGACCCCCGGTGCACGTTCTGCGTGTGAAAATGTAGCCTGTAAATAGGCAATGTCAAAAATCGAATAGTTGATATCTCCCGAAAAGTGGTTTAAACTAAAATCCCGGGCCGAAAGCTGGCCCCCGGCCATTCCCCGGCTCTGAAGGTAGGTAGGATCGCTCAGGGCACGTCGGGCAACCCAGTCATGCCGGTACCCCAAATGAAGGGTAACTGGATTAAGTTCTATTGTCTGCAAAGTAAAAACACCTCCTTCCCGACTCAGATTATTGGGAATATACCGCCGATCCCCTTCGCCCTTTAAGGCTACAAATGAAAAATCAAATCCACTCGTCCCAGACCAAAAACGGGTAAACTGTTGGGTTATCTCAGACCGAAACGCATGGCGTTCACTATCGAACTTATTGACACGGTACCTGCCCAAGAGCTCCCGGTCGTCCGATAGCTCACCTCTATAATTAAATTTCATCTCCGAAATCAACTGTGTTCTCGGCTTAAAAGCAGATTCTAACTGCCAGGCATATGAATAAGTGCGCGTATTGATCGGTTCATATATGGGATTCCAAACCGTACTGTGGCTATGGACTGGCTTATTGCGTTGCGCAAAACCGGGAATACCATAATAGCTTTCAAGAGCGTAAAGCCCTAAACCTACTCGAAAGTTGTCTCTGATATAGCTGGCTCCTGCATTGACAGCTCTTCTCTCGGCATGGCTATTGGGCATCACTCCGCGTTTGACAGGAACATAATCTGTAATTCCATTCACGACTTCGGTGTACAATGGTGTATTGGGATCCTGTCCAGCGATATATTTGTCATTTTGAGGATTTAGGACTTTTGCCCCATTAATAAACGAATAATCTTCAAAGGTATACAGGTCGGCCTCCGATAAACCCCACTTTGGATCGCCCATATTATTGAGCACAAACTGACTTAAATAGGGATATAGCGTCAGATTTCGAATCGTCTCGCGATCGACATTTACCTGTGCCATTGCGGCTGTCAAATGATCGATCTTAGGATCATAAGCAATGGCTGCCTTTGTATTGCCCGGAATCTTAAGGTCTCCGTGCGTGAGTCTCATTGCGCCGATATGTCCCACCCAGTATTTTCCGAGGTTTGTATTGAAGGCTAGCGACTGGCTATTGCCACTATTAGTTCCTAACTCCGCACTGGCCTGGCCTGAGATCTTCCTTGGCAAACGGGTCATAGGAATAGTGTTGTCTTTGAGATTGACCGCTCCTCCAATCGCCTTTCCTCCAAATAACACACTTGCAGCACCCTTGTAAAGTTCTATTTCGCGTAGATTTTCCATATCGAAATTTGGATTTAGGTTAGGACTGATTCCCGACAAATCATTGACCGAAAGACCATTGGAAAGAACACCTACCCTGCTACCACTTAGACTGCGTATCATCGGCATGCCAGAATTGGGACCGAAAGAAGCGTTTTGTATCCCGGAAATATGACTCAATGTTTCACCGAGCGTTTGCGCTTGCATACGATCTAGCTGATTTCGATCTAGCCTCTTCTTTTGCCCATGACCTGGCACAAAGCCAGTTGTCTCTACGATGGGAAGCGTATAACTTCGCAACGTATCCTCTGATTGTTTGCTCTGTGCTTGCGCAGTTTTTGCGATAGATAACATCACTAGAGATGCTAAAAAAACTTCTTTCTGATAACGTAACATAGTGTCGCCTATTCTGTTTGAGCTGCAAAAATAAAAAAGATAACAGTAAATGCAATATTGTTGCATTAATAATTTACAATCGCTACCTTCGTCAAAATTTTACACCATATGAAGTACATCAACACACAAATTGCTCTAGCAGGAGCGCTGATTTTGATACTCGGATCGGCATCGTCCTGTAAAAAGGAAACAGCAGCTATTCCCACTGAAATCTCACTTTCCTTACCATCTCAGGTCAGTCTTCGATACGGCGAAACACAGGAAATTCATCTTGCGAAAGACTTATCTGCAAGCACAGGACTTACATTCAGCTTTGACTTTTCCCAGACTGCGGAAGTCAATTTAGGCAACGGGAGTAAGCTCAGTGATAAACTGAACCAAGCCATCAAATATGATAGCGAAAAACAAAGCATACAGATTAACAGTGCCCTACTCTATCCAAACGGAGCCCAATCGAGCAGCGCACGCATTCCCGATGATTATAAAGTCACAGTGATAGCCAAAGAATCTCATGGCAAAGTGGTAGGGAAAGAAAATTTTTCAATCAAGATAACGGCTGGAACAATCGCTATAAAAGGACTAAAAAGCGGCAGCGAGTTACCTTATTCGTATGTACTGTATAGCGACCAATCTACTGATTTTGAAATAGATCCTCTTGACCTACCGATTATTGGCGCCAGTTTTCACTTGGCAAAAAAGGATGGCCAGGAAAATATTGCTTCTATAGCAGATACACATATCAAGTTATCAAAGGACGCCGGCGATCCGGAAAAAAAAGCTGAAAGGTCGTTCGAGCTAACTCCCGAACTTAGGAAAGAAGGTTTTACTGTGGCTTCAACGACTTTTAGGGTCATTCTGATTCCACAAATTAAGTTCTTGTTTGGACAATATTATCCTGATCTAAACCTGACAATCGACTTTAGTCTGATACACATCGGTCTGTCAAATGGTTATGTCTCCGCAGCACCAACACTGTATCCGGAAAAATATAAATCTGCATTTGAACTGGTTTCAATACAAAAAGATGGACTGCCATTTACAGATAGCGAAAAGCTGTTTAACGTAAATGCCCAAACAGGTGCAGTTTCCGTAAAAAAAAGTGATAGTTTGAAAGCTGGCAGCTATAAAGTAACCATAAAGGCACTGACAACTACAGGTTTGGAATTTACGGCTAACCTCACGCTAGCAATGTCTGAAGGATAATCGAAATACCCCGGTTACAGTGATTATTCCATCACTGTAACCTCTTTCCATCGGAAGAAGTTCATTTCTATTTTTTTGAAAAATCTGAATTGCTCCTTACCTGCGGAAAAGAAGTTGCCTATACGCTGCATATAAATGTATATTTGAATTTCTTAACTTTGCTTCATGAAAACAAAAATAGCCCGAAGTGTTTCAGAGTTCAATAATGAACTCAGACTGCAAGGTTTTAAAGCATTTCAGATTGAGGATGACAGCAATGCTACGCGTATTTATAGTCGTAAAGATTTCTTTAAAATCTGTCTTACAACTGGTAAAAGCAAGATCCATTACGCCGATAAAAGCTTTGAACAAGAAGGCAAAATTCTATTTTTTGGGAACCCGCATATCCCCTATTCCTGGGAAACCATTTCGACAACCTATATCGGTTATACATGCTTGTTTTCGGAAGACTTTTTAAAACGTGCTGATCGCGCGGAAAGCTTGCAGCAATCTCCCTTCTTTAAAATCGGAGGCACACCAGTCTTAAAAATCAAGGCGGATCAACGCTTATTTCTCAACACGCTTTTCCAGAAGATGATCGAAGAGCAAGAAAGCGATTATACATTTAAAGATGAACTCATACGCAATTATATCAACCTTATCATTCATGAAGCCCTTAAACTTCAACCCTCTGAAGTATATACCCCATCCAAAAATGGTACAGCACGTATCGCATCGGTATTTTTGGAACTATTAGAACGACAGTTTCCAATCGAAACACCTGCAAGTCCTCTCAAAATGAAAACAGCGCAGGATTATGCTCAAAACCTCAACCTTCACGTCAACTATCTCAATCGTGCTGTAAAAGAAATTACAGGCAAATCTACAACGACACTGATTTCAGAAAGAATCTTGACAGAAGCAAAAGCCCTCCTGCAACACACGGACTGGAATATTTCAGAGATAGCCAGCGCCCTGGGATTTGAATATCCTACCTATTTCAATAACTTCTTTAAAAAAATGACAGGAACAAACCCAAAATCAGTCCGCGAATCTGAGGTTTGAAATTCTTAAGTTTTGGTTTGATATTCGTTAACATTTCCCCTTTATCCTGATCTACCTTTGTATCTGTAATAATTAATGTAATACGGATATGAAACTAGCAGCAACATTATTGGTCCTGTCTTTCCTGTTTTCTGATAGGGCTTCCGCACAACAGATACAATCAAACCAAAATTTACCACCTATGAATACCTCATCAGACCATTATACTTTTCAATTAAGCGATAAAGTAAACCGCAAAAAAGTAAGTTTTAAAAATCGATATGGTATCACACTTTCTGGCGATTTATACCTTCCTAAAAACGCAGACACTAAACTGTTATCGGCACTTGCCATCAGCGGCCCTTTTGGTGCAGTGAAAGAGCAGTCTTCTGGATTGTATGCTAACCAAATGGCAGAAAGAGGATTTATTGCCTTGGCCTTCGATCCCTCCTACACAGGTGAAAGTGGCGGAACACCCCGTAACGTAGCATCGCCAGATATTAACACCGAAGATTTCAGCGCAGCTGTAGACTTTCTAGGGCTACAGAAAAATACTGACAGAAGCAAAATCGGAATCATTGGCATCTGTGGATTTGCGGGATTTGCATTAAATGCGACAGCGGTAGATAAACGTATAAAAGCAGTAGCTACGACCAGCATGTACGATATGACGCGCGTTATGTCAAAAGGCTATAATAATGTGGTAACGGTAGAGCAGCGTACTAAAACATTGGAACAATTAAGCCAGCAACGCTGGAATGATGCTGAAAGTGAGGTGTACGCTCCATCAACAAACAATTTACCAGAAAAATTGACAGGCGGTGAACCTCAGTTTGTTAAGGAATATTTTGATTATTATAAAACAGCCCGCAGATTTCATCCTCGTTCTATCAATTCAAATGCGGCATGGACAGCAACCTCACCCTTGTCGTTTGTGAATATGCCGATACTCTCTTATATCAAGGAGATTGCACCACGGCCAATACTAATCATTGCAGGCGAAAATGCCCATTCAAGATATTTCAGTGAAGACGCCTATAAAATTGCTGCCGAACCAAAGGAACTAATGATTATTCCTGATGCAGTTCACGTTGATTTATATGATCAATTGGGTAAAATTCCATTCGATAAACTTACAGCATTCTTTAAAGCTAATTTAAAATAACACACTTATTTTCCTTAAATTACATATAAAATTCAATCCACTATTCAATGAAAAAATCAGATAATAGTTATCAGGAGGATATTTTTGAACGCTTAAAAAAAGATAAAAACATCTCTTCCGATGATCCTCAGGGATACCGTTTGCGGGAAGCTTCTTTTGCTACAAAAGCATTATTGGTACCTATGAACAATTCGGCCGATCCTAAAGAGATAAGAGATCTATTGAGTCAGATTACCGGTTCAGCTATAGATGAAAGTACGACTGTATTTACGCCATTATATATCAACTATGGCAGGAATACAAGGATAGGAAAAAATGTCTTTATCAACTTCGACTGTGTATTTTTGGACTTAGGGGGTATCCTTATAGAAGACAATGTACTCATAGCTCCTAAAGTGAGTTTATTAACTGAAGGCCATCCAATGAAGCAGAAAAAAGACAATCGTTAACTGTGGCTCCGATTCATATAAAAAAGAATGCCTGGATTGGGGCCAATGCAACTATTCTACCCGGCGTTACGATTGGAAAAAATGCCGTGGTAGCAGCTGGTTCAGTAGTCAATAAGAATGTACCGGACCATACAATTGTCGGCGGAATTCCTGCAAAGATCATTAAAAACATTTCATAAAGAATTCGGATCATATAATCAACAAATCAAATTGCAAACTCTATGAACAGGTTATTCGTTATTCCAATGATGGCGATAAGTTTATTTGCTTGTAAAACTAAAACAGATCATATCATGAGCACATCAGAAATATTTCCAAAGGGGGAACCATTGCCTAAGGAATGGTTTACGGGAGACGCATTTTTAACCCCTTTGGTAGCAAAAGATAAAAACAATGATTTCTCGGCTGGCAGCGTAACTTTTGCACCCGGTGCAAGAACAAACTGGCATACACATCCTAAAGGTCAGGTTTTACTGGTGATCGAAGGAAACGGACTCTATCAGGAAAAAGGAAAACCTGCGCAAGCAATTAAAAAAGGTGATGTTGTTAATATTCCTGAGAACGTCGAACATTGGCATGGCGCAACTGCTGATAATAAAATGGTGCATGTTGCCCTCACTAATTTTAAAGAAGATATTCAAGTGACCTGGCTAAATCCCGTAACAGACGAAGAATTTAGTTTAGCCAATAAATAATAAAGATTCCCCTCTATTCAGTAATCATCACCATAAATAATCACATCCAAGCACTTCAAGCGGCTAACTTTCACGAAGCCGAGCACAGTGGAATAATATTCAGTTACTTGAAACTTCTAATTGAATAAAATCTACTTAAGCCATATCTCCGTGCAATACGCCTGATAATTGTCTATTTCTAAACAGAAATCAAGAGCATCATTGGACGACATAATTCGTATTGCATCTCAGGAATGTTTTCCATTTTGAACCTTACCCTCGTTGCAGGACCGGATGATACCTGTAACGAATTTGTAAATACGTCGCCGTGATTCATCTCGCGGAATACTTGTATCCATTTCGAAAGGACCCAAAGTGCCCCTACATACCGTCCTATAAAAAACCTATAGAAATAGCAGATGAAAGGTTGCGAAAAGTTGAAAGTTCCTATAGAAGCGCTATTGTAATATCATATTTATATTAAATTGAAGTAAACTAAAAATCAAAATGACGCATAATGATGAGTTGGCAGCGCTTTAAAATTTTAACGGGTTTTATCTATACAAAATTTCTAATATTTTTCTTTACTTCACTTTTAAAATCTATATTTTAAGAATAAAAGAAAACGAAATGTTATCCACAGAATATTATTTTAACAAATATTTTCTGCAACTCAGTGTATTTGCATTTCCTTGGGTTGGTTCAGAGGAAATTGCAAAAGACATTGTGCAGGACGCATTTATCGTTCTAATGGGCAGACAGGATTTACTGGAAAAAGGAGAACCCGTAATTAAAAGCTTTCTTTATAGCTCAGTCAAAAATCTAGCGATGAATATCAAGCGAAGAAATATTGTATTTGATCGCGTACGTAAACAATTTGATACGGATAAACCTGATGACAATGATATCCTGGATAATTTAATAAATGCAGAATTGATCGGAGCTCTTCATCGAGAACTCAATGAACTTCCCGAAGGCTGTCAAAGAATCTGCCGTTTAATCTATTTGGACGGAATGAAGTATGAAGAGGTCGCACAGGAACTGAACGTCTCTGTTAATACAGTGAAAACGCAGCGCATGCGGGCTATAAACCTACTGAAAAGAAAATTCTTAAACATCCTTTTTTCATTTATTATCTTCTGACAAACAAACACTTACCATTTTTATTAACTTTTTTTTATAAACGGGTCACCCTTTTTAACCGTTTAAGTTATTAAGCTTATGAATTATGATAGAAACCGACAAAATAATATTAGCAGAGTTAATTGCTCTTCTTTTGAAAGATGGTGAGCTGCCATCCTACAAAGAGGCTCAATTAAAAAATCTTCTACAAAGGTATCCGGAGGCGAAAGATAGCTTGAGTCGTCGACTATCACAGACTGATATTTATCCCCCCTTTGATCTTCGCAACATTGATTTAAGCCGAGAATGGCTGGTAACGCAGACTAAATTCACGGCAAAGGGAACACTTTTGCATCCTAGAAAGAAATATCTCTTCTTAAATAAAGCTTGGTCTCTAGCTATTGCAGTTGCTGCAACTGTTTTACTTGCGCTAACGTTATTATGGCAGCGACAACATCGCGAAAAATCGGTAAGCTATTTGATACCAGACAAGGTATATGGACATAAAAATGATGTTCTCCCTGGGAGAACGGGCGCAATTTTAAAAATTGAAGGGAAAGAAGAAATACAATTGACCGAAAAAAAAGCAGTGCAATATTTAGCGCAGGGTATTGAACTGAAAGAAGGGCGTCTCATTTATCCATCTAACCTAACGGAAAACTTGAAAAATACCTTAATTGTTCCCAAACGGTCCACGATGGTATTAACCTTTAGCGACGGAACTAAAGTGTGGGTGAATGCAGCGTCAGAAATTAGCTATAAAACCAATTTTGATAAAAAAGAGCGAAGAGTAAGGTTAAAAGGTGAAGCCTATTTCGAAGTTGCCAAAGATGCGCATAGGCCATTTATTGTAGAAACAAATCATATCAATATACAGGCTATCGGCACGGCTTTTAATGTAAGCTCCTATCATGCGACCACGAAAGTATCATTGACAGAAGGAAAACTTAAAGTTAGTAACGAAGAAAATGAAATCTATATGGATGCCGGTAGCGAAACAGAGATCATCAATAAAAAACTGAAAACTTTTCCTTTGGCAAGTAAAGCCGAAGCCACTGCTTTCAAAGATGGTTATTTTTATTTTAAAAATAAGAATATGCAACAGATACTTGATGAATTGAGTCGCTGGTATGGTATTCAGGTTGATTGCAAGATACCTTTAAATAACGAACGATATGAAGGCAGTATAAAAAGAGATGTGACGCTGGGAGAGCTTTGTAATCTCCTAAAAGATTTGACAGGTTATAAACTGACCATTGACAACGATAAACTGATTGTGAATAGATAAACTTATTAAGGAGGACTTTGTATGTAAAAAAGATAAACGCCTAAATTAATAGAATAAAAAATGCAGAAGTACGGCAAATACTCCTGCATCAAAATTGAATTAACACTGATCGTAAACCATTAATTCTATACCAATTTATGAATAATTTATTTTATTCAAAAGGGATCTTTTGTCCCATTGACAAAGGGAAAACTTTGAACCAATTATTAAAAATGAAACTGACAGGAATCTTATTGGCAACATCCATGATGGGCGCCTACGCTTCAAGCTCTGCTCAGATTACTTTACATGCCCAAAATACTAAGATTGAAACTGTCCTGGAGAGCATCACTAAACAAACCGGTATACATTTTATCTTTAAAGAGGGCTTGCTTAGAAATGAAAAAGCAACAGTTGAGATCACGGATGTATCCCTCGATAAGGCGCTAGATCAAATTTTCAAAAGCAGCGCTTTTTATTACATGTTACACCGGGGGACTGTTGTAATCAAACGTAAAAAAAATGAGGATACTTCTATTCCAGAACACAGTACGGCCAGCATAGCATATCTGCAGCAACAAGTTGTAAAAGGAAAAGTACATGATACTAAGGGAAATCTATTGAGCTCGGTCAGCATCCTGTTAAAAGGTTCCAATATAGGAACCTCTACGAATGCTAAAGGAGAGTTTCAACTGACACTTCCAGATGGCAAAAAAGGAACATTGATGTTTAGTGCAGTCGGATTCAAACAGCTTGAGATCCCCATTAACAATAAATCGGAAATGAATGTCATCATGGATACAGATGAAGTGGGACTTGACGAAGTTGTAGTCGTAGGCTTCTCCGAAGTGGACAAAAAACATATTGCATCATCCGTATCGCAAATGGATATGGAGAAAATAAAAAATCGTCCGATCTTTAAAATGCAGGATGCTTTCTCAGGAACCATCCCCGGAGTAACAATGATGCGCGGAAACAGCATGCCGGGAAGTGTTCCGGGCACCATCTCTATTCGTGGAATCAGTACTTTGCAAAATGCAGACCCCTTGGTCATCGTCGATGGCATGGAACAGAGCATCCATGATATTGATCCCAATCAGGTGAAAAGCATTACCGTTTTAAAAGATGCGGCCTCAGCTTCCATGTATGGTTCGCGAGGTGCAAATGGGGTTATTATCATCGAAACAGAACGTGGACAGACCGGCCAGTTTAAAGTCATTACCAACAATTGGTTTGCAGTAAACAAACCAATTGATCTTCCAAAATTTGTCGGTGCCGTCGATTTTATGAAATTGCGTAACGAGACTTTAATCCAGCAGGGACAATCTCCGATCTATCAGGAAGAGACAATCGGCAAATATGCCTCCGGAGAACTAAAAGAAGTTAATTGGCTCGATCAAGTAATGGAAAGAACCTCAACAGCGATCAACAATAATGCGAGTATATCCGGCGGTGGCGGTGTCGGTACTTTCAATTTAATGCTCGGCCATATAAAAGAAAATGGCCTCAATAAGATTGAAGGCACTCAAAAGTTTTCCGCCCGATTCAATACAAATATCAACATAGCAGATAAATTTGTATTAATGGCCGACTTCTACGCACACCGTTTACAGGTCGATCGTTTATTAGCAAATGATGATGGACATGGCCTTTATAAACAAGCTTGGCGCTTAAACCCAACACAGCAGATTTTTTATGATTCTGATCTTCCAGAACACTATATCCTGCATAACAATATCAACCCAATCGCGTCAATCAAGCATGGTGGTACAAAAAACAATATGTATGACCGAAGTACCATCAATCTGCGTCCCAAATATAACATCAATAGCAACCTCAATATTGAAGGAAATGTTTCTTACATGATCAACAAGTCGGCTAATAAACAAAAAAGGCTGACATATAAGTTTTTTGATGAAAATGGTGCTCCGGCGGCAATTTGGGGAAACGATGTCAATGCGTCACAGGGCGTTAGCGAAAGCCAACTTACAGCACGCATGCTGATTAACTTTAACAAAGAGCTCCGCCAAAACAAAGACAAGATCTATCTGACTGCGGGATCAGAAGTCATGAATTATACCTATACTGACTTTAGAGAAATCAGCAAAGCTTCTTTTTTCGGGAAACTCAATTATTCCTTCGACAACCGTTATATTCTAGAATTAACCGGCCGCTCAGACGGGAGCAGCAAGTTTGCCCCCGGTCATCGTTGGGGATTTTTTCCTTCGGGAGCCTTTGCATGGAACTTACATAACGAACATTTTTTCAAACCTATTCTCGAGTCAGGAACGGTAAATAACGTTAAGATACGCGCATCATATGGACTTATCGGAAACGAAAATGTAGCTCCTTACCTCTGGCAGGAATCTGTAAATACCTGGGGCTGGACAATACGTGTTCCCAATCCAAATTTCTCCTGGGAAAAACAGAAACAATGGAATTTAGGTCTAGATCTCAACGCCTTTAAAAATAGGCTCTCTTTTACTGCTGAACTCTATCACAAAAATTCATACGATCTTATTTATGATCAATTCGCAGTTCCTCCGCTCACGGGATCAAATAGCCTGGAGTCCGCGGTCAATATCGGTGCCGTAGAAAATAACGGTTGGGAATTGTCGATGAGCTGGTCAGATAAAAAAGATGATTTTTCGTACACAATCGGTGGAATGCTGTTTGATAACCGAAATCGGATGCTTAAAGCGGGGTACAATGAGAACGATAGACTAATCTTCAAAGGTGATAATAACCGAATTTGGTACAAAGGCGTTCCAATCAACAATTATTATGGTTTCCAAGCTGATGGTTATTTCCAGACGCAAGAGGAAGTTGAATCAACCCCAGCAAAAATGCCAAATTCAAGACCCGGCGACATCCGCTACGTGGATAAGAATCAGGATGGTATTATCAACGACGAGGACCGCAGCTATCTAGCAGATCCCCTTCCCCACTATAACTATGCAATTAACCTGGACTTTCGTTACAAAGGATGGGATTTTTCGGCGTTGGGTCAGGGAATCGGAAAGCGCACCGGGCGCTTGATCGGGCAAGAGGCCTATCCCGTGTATGTCGATGGGAATAGTAATGGCCTCGGAGCGCCACGCATAGAATACGTGGCAAACCACTGGAGCACCGACAATCCGAATAGCCGTTTTCCACGTCTTTGGACGGGTCCAAGCCCCAATACCCTACTCAGTGATGTTTGGTTAAGCAATGCTGCTTTTTTCCGTGTCAAATCCCTTCAGCTTGGTTATACATTTACTAAAATCGGCAAAAGCATCAAAAATTTTAGAATATATGTTAATGCGCAGGATGTATTCACTTTTACAAAATGGGAAGGTTTAGATCCCGAGCGTATTGATGTAGATAGTCCAGGTACAAATGATGGAAATGGAAATTATCCACGTATGGCGACCTACAGTGTTGGACTCAGTGCAAGTATTTTTTAAACTATGATGATGAAAAAGAAAATTTTAACCCTGATAATAGCGCTAGCAGCATTGAGCAGCTGCGAGAAATTTCTAGATAAACAAGATCCTACCGCAACCTCATTTGATGAATTCTTCAATACAGAGGAAGATCTACGACGGGTAGTCTACAGCAGTTATTTGGATGTTTTTATGGGGCCAGGTGAACGCCGCTTGCTTTTTTACATGTTAGATGGCCGTACCGATAACGCATATGCTAGAATAGAGACAGACCATCATATGATCATTGCCAACGGTAATATGACGAGTAATGCACGTTTGGCCGAATATTATTGGACACTATATAATAAACACGTCGGGCGGATCAATACTTATCTGGCAAATATTGATATTCCTTATGTGGAGAATGAATCGATACGCCAAAAATACAAAGCGATCTTAGAGGCACTACGCATCTGGCATTATTTCAGAATTACTGAGGTCTGGGGCGATGTGCCATTTGTACTAGTTCCTGTCACGTTGGAAGAGGCAATTCCTCCCGTGACGCCGAAAGCTGAAATATTGGATAAACTATTTGAAATGAGCCAAGACGTAGCGAACAGGCTTCCTGAAAATGAAGGCACCACAAATGCCTATATGTTCAACAAATATTCCTTCAAAACTTTGGTCATGCGTTACGCTCTTTATAATGGGCGTTATGATCTCGCTGCAGCCCTCGCAAAGGAAATAATGGATAGTGGCAAGTATCAGCTCCATCCGCAATATGCAAGCCTATTCAATTATCAAGCCGATAAGACAAACAAGGAGTTTATCATCAAGTTTGACATGGAAAGTCACAATAATTCGGCGACAAATTCCTTTCAGCATCTTGCACCACAATATAAGACCGGAAATGGGCAATCGTATGTGGTTCCTTTAAAATCTTTGGTCGATAGTTACTGGACACTCCAAGGGCGACCTATTGAACAATGTCCTTTGCATAGTAAGCAGGAATATGAGCTCAATCCAAAACTAAATCGGGATCCACGCTACGCAGCTAGCATCTTTGGACAGGGCGATCTATTCAACAAGGAGAAAATAGATATTTATGATTCAAAGAGTCTTTTCTATTATCAGAACTTACGAAGCAGCCGATCGGGTTATTGGTTTAAAAAGTTTGTTGATGAAGCTGATGCATTTCGAACAGGCGGCAATATGCACTTTCCTTTGGCGCGTTATGCCGAGGTATTACTGACGTATGCTGAAGCCAAAATCATGCTGAATAATGTAGATGATTTGGCAAAAAGCTGTATCAACCAGATTCGGCAACGTGCCGGACTTGATATGAGTGTAGCGAATGTCAATCTAACGGTAAAATCTCAACAGGAATGGATTGACTTAATTCGCAATGAGAGAAGGATCGAATTTGCTGGTGAGGGGCTGCGTTATAGTGATATCCTTCGCTGGAAAACTGCCGAAGTGGTCCTTAATCAACCTGCATTGGGTCATATGCGGCAAGGTGCAGACGGAAAATCTGAAGTACTTAAAATCGAAGACAGAAAATTCCTGAAACATCAATACCTCTGGCCTTTTCATGAGAGCAGTTTTCAGGTCGAACCAAACCTGAAACAAAATCCAGGATACTAGCGGATAAAAACAGAATAGGCCATTGATTAATCAATGACCTATTCTGTTTTTATCCCGCATCTATATAATTATTTCTATTCAGTGGTGATGCTATGCACAGGTATTAAAAAGGTATCATTTGAAAAAAAACAAAAAAACCTTGAGTGGGGAACTCAAGGTTTAACTTAACTGTTATTAACCTAATTTATGAAAAGTATCCTTATAACAATGCATAGTCCCTTTTCGTTTTAGCTTTTTAATAAAAAATCGTCCCTTTCAATAACTAAATACTCATCTCGAGTCGATGCTGGATTTAAATCTAATTATCCCATAAAGTAAAGTTTTAGGCATAAAATTTGCCTTAACAAGAAAAAGAAAATATGAAAAGAACAATACTTTTATTCGCATCAGCATGGGTGGTTGCGTCTTGCAACCAACAGGTAAAAGATAATCCCCCACCTCCTGCTACTCAGGAAAAAGAAGTCGTAGAAGAACCTACAAAAATTGATACGACAGCCAATCTGGATCTTGCCAGTATACCCTATTCTGAAAGTGATATAGGTGTATTTCCTTTTTTTACTCCTCCAAAAGGTTATAAAGTCATGAACCAGCCCATAAACAAAGACTTTGATGTTTGCTATTTTGCAATCAATGGTATCATGAAACCTTTTGAAGGTAGACTTTATAAAGCAAATATTACCAACGAACAAGGCACACAGTTTTCACAGCGCTATTTTGAAAAAAGTATGGAGGATTATTTAGCCTCTATCGGTGCCGTAAAAGTTTTTGATGGTACCATCACAAGTGAAGAGTATGAGCGTTATAACAAACAGGATCCGCACAAAGGTGATGAAGGCGACATCGGATATGCCGACGAAAAAATTCGGGTCTATGTGATCCGCACGAAAGATCAGGGAAATGTCTTTATTCAATATACGAGCAATAACGCGGGCGCCAAGCTCAATATACTCCAAGAGAACGATTTCAAACAAACGATAAAAAAAATAACTGCAGATGATATCACAAAAGATCTCTCTGAAACGGGTAAATCTATCGTTTATATCACTTTTGACACAGACAAATCCAGCATCACATCAGCAGGAACAGAATTGGTCATTCAGATTGCCGAAGCGCTAAAAAATGACCCCTCACTTAAAATCGCTATTGAAGGGCACACCGACAATACTGGGGATGCCACGCACAATAAAAAATTATCAACCGAGCGTGCACAGGCTGTCATGTCGGCATTGGTTGCGCAAAAAATTGACAAAGTGCGTTTATCAGCAAAAGGATATGGCGCCGAGCGACCTTTGGTTGCCAATGATTCGGAAGACAACAAAGCCAAAAATAGACGTGTAGAACTGGTGAAAATGAAATAGAGAGTACTTTAGCAATACCCCTATGTTACTTATCAAATTGATAGGTAACATAGGGGTTATTCATATCGGCTTTTCTCTATTTTCCTGAGTTATATGCAACAGGCAACGGATATCCTTTTCCTTTGAGCGCCGAGATCGTCACCACCATTTCTTTCTGCCCAGTCACTTTTCGTGTCACCTGCCCTTTATCCTTACGGTTCTCTTTATTGGCAGCTCTCTCCTCAGCGCTGTCACCGGCAGAAGCAGAACCTGGGTCATCAATCCCAGCAATTTTATTACCGCGTGCATCTTGATTCATTTCCTCCAAAGCCTCTGTCAGACTCCTTCGCTCCTGCTCACTGAGCTTTTCTAACTTAATACTGTATTTATCAAGCACACGTGTAGCATTTTCTATTGTATTGGTTCCGCGCTCATATACATCCCGAAAGATATGCAAGCTACCATCCTCCGCTACGATAGTCTCATATCGAAGCTCCACCAGCACAGGTTGCTTTAATTTCACGGTCTCCGTTTTCGTATCCTTATTTTCATATGCTGTGATTTTCTCAGCAGAAATAGGGTTTCCGGAAACCTGCGACAAGAATTTAGTAAAATCTTGTACCTGTAGGTCTGTAAGGCCAACACAGCCGTGGGATGCAAAAGCACCTAACTTGGATACATCTTTCCCCCCGTGGATCAAAGACGGCATGCCGATGGGAATTTTGATCGGACCCAAGGGATTTAATTTACTTCCTGCAGGAACCTTTTCACCTGGACTGACCTTACCCTTTACCCAAGGTTCATCGGGAGGTGTCCACGTGGGATTAAAAATGATATTGGTTGCTTTACGAATTCCTGTCGGCAATGGAAACTCGGGATATCCGATAGCGATATTATAAGTTTTAATAAGCTTTCCCTGTTGAAATATATCCATCCGAAAAGCCGGAGCATTCACCACGATACGCGTGTCTTCAGGAATTTGATTTGGCTCCAGAGGTAATGTATTTTTTTCATCCGCATAACGTGCGGTTATAAAATGAAAGAATTGAGCGGCTTTCTGATCGCCCAATATCCGTACAATTTCTGTTGTAGCCTGTTTTATCGACTCTTTAAATGATTTGCTGGAAGGTTCATCCTCTTCGCTTAGTTTTTCCACGGCTGTACTGGCCGCTTCTTTCAAGTCATTGATCTGTTTTTTATTGAGCTGGAGCTCCGATTTTAATGAGGATTCAAAATCCTCCTCATAGAAAAGGGCATTGAGTAGGGCAAGTGTAAAATCGGTATTTTCTGCCTGCTCTTTCATCGTCGAGACTTTTTCACTTCCGGGTTCTTTCTTAGCATTGCGGTCACCGCAGCCTGTCAAAACTAGGCTCATCAACAATATACCACATAAAGAGTTCTGGATACAATTCTTCCAATAAGATAACATAATAAAATTTTTGTTTACTTAATCAACAACTTTAGCCGGGCAAAAGTTCAATGAAAGGATAATTTATCACGATAAACTATCAATGGATTCTTTGTATCCCTTGTAATCGTTTACGAATTGTACTTTTCATGTTGATCTTTTTTAGCGATAGAATTACAGATAAAAAACACCAGTAAAACAAAGGAAAAAAGGTATCTCAAACTATTCTTTTGTATAATTTGATTTACCAGTTATATCAACCTGCTTACTTAAATACTTTGGTTTTCTATTTCTTATCACATCCAAGACGGCTTTTGTGACAGATAGCTTTTCTCTAAATGCATAGTATTTATACCCTGGGTAAACTCCCTTATCTGCACTATAACCGAATGATTTGACGCCCAATTTATCGCCTAAGTAGATGCATCTGTTTAGGTGATATTTCTGAGATACCAAGATGGCTGTATCAACATTAAATATGTATTTTGCACGGTACATGGTCGAGTAGCTATCAAATCCCGCATAGTCGATGTAAATTTTTGCGGTATCAATGCCATTTTTCTGACAATATAACTTCATTACCGTAAGCTCATCATATTCATCTCTTCCATTATCTCCCGACAGCAATATTCTATCCACTTTGTGGTTTTTATACAGCGAAATCCCGGCATCCAACCGATCCTTTAAATACCTACTTGGCTGATCGCCGTTTATGCCAGCGCCAAAAATGATGGCCACCTTAGTGTTGGGCACATCTTTAAGTTCGGTGAAAATCGCTCGTTCTGTACTGGAAGTTACTTTGCCGTTGGTAAACACCACAATAACCAGAGCAATAAGACACAGGCTGATAACTGCTAAAACGAACTTTTTAATTTTTTTCATTAGTTTGATTTTCGACTAATTTAACGTTGTTATTTATACCCAAATTTAGCAGCAAAAACTTAAAGAAAATTGAACCAATAATAATTCGCTGGAAGCAAATTATCATCCGTAAGCATCTGCCGTTTTTTCGGTATTTTTCAGATGGTATAAACTTTCTTCTGCGAAGATGAGAAAAAAAATTTCGAAAGCAATAATAATACAATAGCATTCATTACTATACAACAACAAATAAAATTACTAATATTGGATATGCAAAGGTCATATGTTTTAAAGCATGGAGGATATAGCCGTTTGGCATATGTTTGTCACATAGATCGGTCCTTTCAATAATTGGAGCGGTCTTGTCTTTTTTAATTAATATCTTTGCTGTATGAATATCGAAGACATCAGACAGCCTTTTCTTAAAAAATTTCCCGGAGATTTTTCCAATAATCCCACGCAACGAAGCACACCAAAAGTTTTATTTGCCACGATTAAACCTGCTGGGTTTGAACAGCCTCAATTAATTGCTTTTAATGAGGATCTTTCTGAAGATATAGGATTAGGAAAATTTGAAGAAAAGGATCTGAGCTTTCTGGTCGGATCTGATCTTCCTGACCATGTTCAAACCTATGCTACAGCTTACGCCGGGCATCAATTTGGTAACTGGGCAGGACAGTTGGGTGATGGAAGAGCTATTCTCGCGGGGGAAATTACCAATGCTGAAGGTAAGAAAACAGAAATTCAATGGAAAGGTGCCGGTGCAACGCCATATTCAAGACGTGCAGACGGAAGGGCAGTATTAAGGTCTTCTGTACGCGAATATCTGATGAGTGAAGCTATGTATCATTTAGGCATACCCACGACCAGAGCGCTAAGCCTCGCCTTTACGGGAGAAGATGTTATTCGTGACATCATGTATAACGGTAATCCGCAATACGAAAAAGGGGCTGTAGTGATAAGAACAGCCGAGAGTTTTCTTCGATTCGGCCATTTTGAGCTTCTGTATGCCCAACAGGAATATAACTTATTACAGGACCTGCTCGATTTCACCGTAGAAAATTACTTCCCTGAAATTGTTTCTTCCAATCATCAGAAATATAAAGATTTTTTTGAAAAGGTATGTACCCGAACCGCAGATCTGATGGTAGAATGGTTTAGAGTAGGTTTCGTGCATGGTGTCATGAACACCGACAACATGTCCATCTTAGGTTTAACGATTGATTATGGTCCCTATTCCATGATGGATGAATATCATCTAAATTTCACCCCGAATACAACGGACCTTCCGGGACGAAGATATGCTTTTGGAAAGCAGGCACAGATTTCACAATGGAATCTATGGAAACTTGCAAATGCACTTCTGCCGATCATAAAAGATGAAAAATTTCTTGAAAATACGTTAAAGAATTTTGGCATTTATTTTTGGGAAGCTCATGACAAAATGCTTTGCAAAAAATTCGGATTTGACGGAATGAAAAAAGGAGATGACGAGTTTTTCTCTAACTGGCAAGGCTTCATGCAGGACCTGGAATTGGATTATACTTTATTTTTCAATCAATTGGAGAAAATAGCGCCTGATACGGATCTAAAAGAGCATTTTAGCCCGGTATCCTACACTCTTTTAGATGAAATAAAGCTCAGCAGACTTCAAGACTTCATCGAGCTGTACCAATCACGGATTCATTCAAATACGATTTCAAAAGAAGAATCCCTCGGTTTAATGCAAACAACAAATCCTAAATTTATTCTGAGAAACTACCTCCTTTACGAATGTATTGAAGAAATCAGCAATGGAAAAATGGAGATGCTGACCAAACTCACTCAGGCTTTAGAAAATCCATACCAGGAGCTATTTCCAGAATTTTCTGTGAAGCGCCCGTCCAACTACGACGATACGGCTGGCTGTTCAACGCTGTCATGCAGCTCATAGCAACAGCTATTTCTTGAATTTGACGCATTTATAGGGACTACAAAACCCGCTGATTTGAAGATTTTTTAAAAAAGATTAAACTAAGTAGACAGCCAATGAGTACACTGGCCATTAGATAAGGCTCTAAGTGCATATCCTGATAATTAATTCCGGGTATATCAGCATCGGAGGTAAATTCAGCTCTTTTCAACAGATCGCGTAGCTGAGCAACCCTATATTTCAGATAAATCACCCTCATACCAAAAAATATCGATGCTGAACCAATGATAATCAGTAAAGAAAGCACTTGATTTTTTGTAGAAGATATTTTGCAATAATTTCTGACAAACAGGTATAAAAAAGGAATAATCCCAAAAGAGAAAACGAAAATCAAGGTTGGAAAAATCTGTTGCGACAGACTTTGACTATCGTTAAATAAAAAACTCTCACCAATAATTTCACTTGTGAAAAAATTTAAAAACCAATCTCTCATAAAAAAGGCTATGAGACACAAGGCAAGTGACAATCCGATAATAATTCCTTTCGTTTTCATACGTAATATGCGCTATTATTTAATTTTTATTGTTGGTATTCAATCTTGGTCAATTCGGCATTCCAAAGTTTAGCGTTTTTCAGCTTATTCCTTCACCATTGTCAAATTCGAAAGGAAATTCATCCCTTTCCCGATTATCAAAAACCTCTCCATAATTATTCTTTGGAAATTATTTTCATAGACTCTATTTTCAAATAACTAACATCCAAACGATTCCTGGATAACACTATTTAGAATTGCCACAGAACATGCGCTATATAAATCTAGGAAGAGCTTTTAGAAAATACTTGTCTTAAGACAAGTATTCAAGGTCATTTATCCTGTAGTTTTATAACATTAACATTTCTTAATTATGCAAAGTGTGTTTCTCACTATAACAATAAGTTGTCTTGTTCTATTCTGGCTGGCTGTGCAGCACAAACTCTCTGTAGCAGTTTATATCACCTGGGCATTCATCATATCATCTGCAGCGATTGCAGGATTCTTCGGAAAATTTCCAGCTTCTTTCGCCTTAACCTTATTAGGAACAGCGATAACAATCCTCTGTTGTTATAAGTTATTGGCTCATTCAAAAATTAATATGTATTTACTTTTGGCAATCCATCTCTTACGTATCCCTGTGGAATATCTACTTTTTGCTTTATTCAAAGCTAAGATGCTGCCATGGGAGATGACTTTTATTGGTTGTAATCATGATCTATTTTTTGGAATCACAGCATTTGTATTTTTGATAATAGGAATTTTCTATCGTAAAATTTTCAATTTTCAGATTTTCAGGTTATGGAATATATTCGGTGTTTGTTCAGTTCTCATTGTTGTTATTCTAGGTATATTGTCATCACCAATTCCTATACAAACCATAGCTTTTGATCAGCCAAATATTGCTATGCTACAGTTTCCTTATGCTTTATTACCGACCGTGATTGTACCTTTGATAATCCTATCCCACATTCTCCTGTTGAGGAATTCTGTTACATCAAAATTCCAATAGCGGCGCGACAACTTCCGCGTTTGATGGCTTCACGAAAGAGTCTTTCAATTTTTTTTTGTATATTATCTCACTATGAAAATAGTAGATATAACAAAAGAGACTTTAATCACGGCTCAGAATCAGGGCTACACCGTATTGATTACCAAGTTTAATTCTGATCCCTTAAATCCTACATGGGTGATGGATAAAATCGAAAAAGACAAAATAGAATCCAATAAAAAAAGGTTAAGCGAGAATTACCAATTATGCTATTCGATCAAAGAAGCAATAAATACGATTGATAGCCGGCCTTTTATTGGAAAATTACAGCTAAGCAATTAGTCCACCGGTTGACATAATTTATAGAAGGCTACAGTAACCAATAGCAGGACTGTAGCCTTTATTTTTGAAACCGAATTGCGAAATATGATAAAATAATAGGTACACATATTTCAGCTCCGAACTCCGTCAGGAAATTTGTTTGTTTTTATCCAACCTAACTGTTTTTGATGGATCAATAGGAGAAAAAAACCACAAACTTTACCTCAGAGGAAATTATTCCTCACTTCCAGTATTTTTTGGCCGCTCGGACAATTGATCTCTGTTGTTTCCATCAATTTTTTGTGCTGCTGCCATGGAGACAACCAAATCATTCAACATGGAGCTTGCGGCCGTTGGCGAATTGGGAAGTAAAACCAAATTACTTCTACTATTGGCTCCAATAGCATTCAATGTATCATAATGCTGAGTCACAACAATTAAGGCGGATGCTTCCTGAGCATTGATATCAGCAGCGTTGAGCATTTTTACAGATTCTTCCAGTCCTTTTGCAATCTCTCTCCTCTGGTCTGCAATACCTTGTCCCTGGAGCTTTTTAGATTCTGCTTCAGCTTTTGCAACGGCAACAATTCGTATTCTTTGGGCTTCAGATTCATATTCAGCAGCGGTTTTTTCACGTTCTGCAGCGTTGATTCTGTTCATAGCGTGTTTTACCTGTTCATCGGGATCAATATCTGTCACTAATGCTTTGATTATATCATAACCGTAGCTTTGCATCGCATCCTGCAATTCACTCTTTACGGCAATGGCAATATCATCCTTCCTGACAAAAACATCATCCAATTTTGTCTTTGGAACTTCCGCACGCACGACATCAAAGACATAAGATGTAATCTGATTTTCGGGATTTTCCAGACGATAATAAGCGTCTTTTACATTATCTCGGATAACCTGATACTGAACAGAAACTTTCATCTTGATGAAAACATTATCCAAGGTTTTGGTATCAATTATGACATCCAATTGCTTTATACGAAGGTTCAGGCGCTTAGCGATCTGATCCAAAAATGGAATTTTTAAATGCAAACCAGCGTGACTTACCTTTAAAAATTTACCCAACCTTTCGATCACAGCCGCAGATTCCTGTTTTACTGTGTAAAATGAAGCAAACAATGTAATGAGTCCGAAAAAAACTAGAATTCCTAAATATATCATAACCTTAAATTTAATATTGGTGATACACAAACTTACGTCTTTCCATTGTTATTCTAGTACCAATTTTATTATTTTCAGGAAGAACTACTGTTCCTAATGCAGGAGCAGAAATGGGTAGGCGGAGCAAAATCGTAATTTATATAGTCAAATCACAACTATACTATTTATTCTGGTTGGATGATGACATAGTGGATGAATTTAAATTCATTTTTAATACTTGTACGGATCCGGGTAATGGCCATCGTGATCTCCTCCGTATCAAGGTCATCTTTAAAATCAATGATGAGCACCAAAATAACATCCTCTGGCGACTGATAAGAAGCCAATCCATATACCTTCGGAAATCATGGAGGAACTATCTTAAAAAATTAGTATCCAATGCGGAGATGTCATTAAATCTCCACATTTTCCATTCTCAATTGCATTAGTTAATTTTTCCATTTTCCATTTCCGTATATTTATGTCGAAAATTACAGCTAGTGAAAAAGAAAATTGTGCTTATTCAGGATAATAAAGATATTCTGGACGTTATGGAAGAGATCTTAGAAGATGAAGGATTCAAGGTAGTCCCCTCATTGACCACTGCTCCGATTGACAATATTGAGGAAATCGATCCTGATCTCGTTATTGTAGATGACAACATTAAGGGGAATAAAAAAGGGTCAAAAGTAATAAAAGAATTGAAGGAGGATCCTCATACAGAAGATTTATCTGCTGTATTGACATCCACGGCCAATGACCTGCCTCAAAAGGCATTAGAATGTAAAGCGGATGACTACATTGAAAAACCATTTGACATTGATCATATGGTTGAAGTGGTAAAAGAGAATTCTTAATTGAATGCTGTCCTTATATCAACCCAATCTCACTTTGTCGAATGATTAATTCTTTTTGGGCAAATTGCAATTCAAGCTTTTTCTTAAACTGTTTCCAATAAGAATGGTCAATTTCAGAAACCATGATCTCATAAATCACATGATCGTCTTTGATTTGTATACCATCACTATTTTCCCATATTCCAACTGCGGGGCTACGTATATAGGCTGTTATCCCTCCAAAATCCTTAATTAATTGTTTGCTGACACTCTGATATAAGTGATCTGAAAATCGATTTCCCTCTTTATCATATAGTGGGATAAAAACTTCAATCTTTTTAATGGGTTGGCAGTTACTTTTAGCTTTTTCTATCGTCTTGCATGCATCTTTCGCACTTAATATTTTCAAAGGCTGGAAATCTTTCCCTTCCTGTTTGTTGTAGTTAATAAAAAAATGTTGAAGTTCATCGAGAACAGTGTCGGACAATTGCGCTACTCGATGAATATTTCCGAAAATAGATGAAGCTTCCGGCACAGCCAAAAATCGATCATTTTCGACCTGTACGCCATCCTTGCTTTGCTGTACTGCTTTTATTGCTCCAATAACTTTACATTTCAATATACAACCGGGGAAAGTTCCTTGCTCCGAAATAATAATAACATCTAAGGGGGCTCCATCCTCTCCTACCGTACCGGGAATAAAGCCAAAATCATAAGGAAAAACTGAACCAAGGGGTAAATATTTAGCCAATACAAATCCGCCAGATTCTGGTTCATAGTTGTATTTAGCATTCGATTTTTTAGGTGTTTCAACCGTACAAAATATATGTTTCATTCTATTTTCTAAAATGGTTTTTTTCACATTTATTGCTAACTAAAAAAGATCAACTTTTAGCTTCGAACAGCAGCATTCGCAATTTGGTTTGTGATTTATATCGAAATTTTAGAAGACTAGTTCGTTATACGTCCTGCTGTCTTATGATTTTTCTACAGCCTCCAGATATTTTCTCCGGGCCATGATTTCCGGTTCTTCCTATTTAGAAAGGTCATCTTCGTTTAGAAGCCACAGGATAAAATTTCACACACACAACTAGTTTGAACTAAATAGCCTGCACAGCGGTTTACTCTTAAAACTGAACTACTATGAATACTATTCTGATTAAAGACATCATACAACAACTGCGGGATGTAGAGCATACAGATCTGTGGATCGATGAAAATTTTGAAAAAAAATTGGCCAGTGTGAATGAGTCAACTGCCTATGAGCGTCCTATCCCGGAGCTTCACAGCGTAGCAGAATTGATGTCGCATCTCATCGAATGGCGTAGGGAGGTAATGAGTCGTCTGCATGGAAATCCCCGGGGACTTGAAATGAACGATGCAGCAAATTGGCGAACGAACAATGAACTCAAAATAAAGGGATGGGAAAAGCTTTTGGAAGACTTCTGGAACAGTCAGCAACAAATTATCAACTTTCTTGAAGACAAAGACGATTCCTTCCTTGAACAAGCGTATGAACATGCCGATCCTAATTTTCCATATAACCTTAAATATCTTCTGACAGGACTAATCCATCACGACTTTTACCACCTTGGTCAGATGGGTATTACAATCAAGTTTTTAAAGATAAAACATGCAATAATCTAATAAAGCAGGACTGATCATATCATTTTTTTTGAACGATATTCTTTTGACTACTGTTTACCTAGAAATCAAAACTCATAAAATCATGAAAAGAATATTTTTGACCCTAACAATTGCATTTTCCATCGTCGCGGTCCAAAGTTGCGGCAATGCAAATAATGACAGCAAAAAAACTGCAGACAGTATCAATGAAGCAAAAGTACCAGAAAATATCGATGATAACGACATGGCGACAACACCTGTTGCTGTCAATGAAGATGATGCAAAGTTTGTTACTGAAGCAGCGAACGGGGGAATGGCCGAAGTAGAATTGGGAAAACTGGCACAGCAAAAAGGACAGCATGCAGATGTAAAGGCTTTTGGCGAAATGATGGTGAAAGATCATTCCGCAGCAAATGATGAATTAGCCACCCTTGCAAAAGCGAAAAATATAACTTTGCCAGCCACCTTAAGTACCGAAGAGCAAAAATTAAGGGATGAATTATCCAAAAAGTCTCCCGGCGACTTCGATAAGTCTTATATCGAAGATATGGTCAAAGACCACGAAAAAGATATCAAGCTATTTGAAGACGCGAGTAAAAACCTTAAAGATGCCGACCTGAAAGCATTTGTAGATAAAACATTGCCGACCCTCAGAAGCCATCTTGAACATGCAAAAAGTGTTAAAGATAAGTTTAAATAATAATAACAGACAAGGGTCAACGTATTAATTGACCCTTGTCTGTTCTGTTTGCTCCATCCACACTTACGTGCCCTTTCTTAGACTTAACCTGCCCCATCTCAAGCGGCATGGAAACGTTTTTTGCGCAATCAACCCCTTAAGTTGTCGTATTTACACAAGATCTTTCTTGAGAATCGTTCGCATCTTTGTCATGTAAAACTTATATAAATCGATTATGAAAAATCTTATCAAAACCAGCAATGTTTTTAAATCACTATTATTTATCATCCTAATGACAACTGTAATGCAATCACATGGCCAACAGATCGAACCTTCTAACAAAGGTTTAGTGCCCTTGAATGGTACCAAAGTATACTATGAAGTTTATGGCAAGGGTAAACCAATTGTTCTATTGCATGGTGCTTTTATGACCATCGGTTCAAACTGGGGTCAGCTAATACCTGAATTAGCCAAAAACAGAAAAGTTATAGCCATCGAATTGCAGGGACACGGCCATTCGCCATTTTCCGACAGAAAATTTGACCATGCAGTGCTCGCAAAAGATGTGGCTGGCGTAATGGATTATCTGAAAATCGAAAATGCAACTTTGCTCGGATATAGCTTTGGTGGTGCTATAGCCTACCAATTTGCCATTCAGTATCCGAAGCGGTTAAATGAGTTGGTCATTATTTCTGCCACCTATAAAAGTGCTGGATGGATGCCAGAAATTAACAATGCATTCAAGGGCATGAAACCAGAATTATTTGACAATAGTCCAATGCAGCAAGCTTATAATGCTGTTGCCCCAGACAAAACAAAGTGGACGAAATTTTTGGAGCAGATGATCTCGTTGGCACAACGCCCATTTGACCTGGGCGACGCAAATATTGCCAAAATATCTGCCCCTGTCTTGATAGTCGCCGGAGACAATGACGGTTTGGATAAAATCGAACTGGCTAAAACTTATCAACTATTGGGTGGTGCAGTGGCTGGTGACTTTGGGCAAATGCCGAAATCTCAACTAGCAATTATCCCAGGACAAAGCCATGTCAGTGTTATGAAACAGACAAAAACCATTTTAGGGTTCTTAAATAATTTTTTAAAATAGACTTTAGTAGGTTTTTTAAATGGCTTAGAATTATATTGTTTGAAATGGGAGAAAAAGTGAATGTGAAAACTGATGTATACACACATCAAAAAAATGTGCTGTATGTTATCTAAATAATAAAGTACAAAATATGAGCAAACTGCTTCAGTCATATTATCAGAAAACGGATGTCCTATTTCTAGCAGAAGATCTGTTAGGTAAGGTTCTCTATACGCAAAAAGATGGACTGGTTACAGCGGGCCGAATTGTTGAAACCGAGGCTTACTTTGGAGTTCCGGATAAAGCATCGCATGCTTTTAACGGCAAAAGAACATCAAGGACTGAACCAATGTATCGGGAAGGCGGTGTAGCCTATGTATATTTATGTTATGGAATTCACCATCTTTTGAATATTGTCACATCAGTTGCAGAGGATCCGCAATGCGTTTTAATTAGAAGTATCGAACCACTGGTTGGTATGGATGTGATGGCATTGCGAAGGCCGGTACCTCCAGAAAAACCTTCTTTTTCGAATGGTCCAGGGTCCACGGCGAAAGCTTTAGGAATTGATTCTTCGTTTAACGACGTCTTACTGATGGGTGATAAAATTTGGGTTGAAGATCAAGGATTGAAATATAGCCCTTCGGAGATTGGAAAGGGCCCGCGGATAGGTATTGCTTATGCTCAGGAACACGCCATGCTACCATTACGCTTTTTTGTAAAGAACAATAGGTATTCAAAAAAAGGATAAACCTGTAATTAAATAAATAGGCAGACGAAAGATAGTGTATCATTTCTGAACCTTCATATGGACGCTCTGTTTTTCTATTATTTTTCTGAATACCACAAATTCTAAGATTGTACAGGAAACATAAATGATTGAAAAGATCAACAGCATTATTTGCGGATCAAGAATCATGTTATATTTATACATACCAACCAAAATGTAAACGATCAGTAAGACCAAACAAAGAGCTGGTATTCCCGCGAAAGTCAACAATGACAATACTTTATTATTCCTAACCTTTTCAATATGATTAAAAAAAGGCAGTAAAGAACACAAAACCATTGCTGCAAGATAGACCGTGGAGAAACCCAGATTGACCACAATATCCAAAATAACAATAATACTCTCCAAAAAACCTGTAGATTCTGTATCGGTCTGTGCAATGATCACTCGATATACGGTAAATAGCAATACACTTAGCAGTATATTAACCAGCCAGAATCTAAATATAATTTTTCTCATTTAATTTGATCTTTTACAATTGTTGCTATTCTATGTTTTCTATGCTTATAATTTCCGTTCTTAACGCATACATTTTAACGATCGAACTTTTTTTATCGAAAAAAATATCAAAAAGACGGAAAAGCCTATAAATGTTACTGTCTGAAAAGCAAACCGTATAGGCTGACTCTCCCATAATATTGTCGTCTCCCCCCCAGTTCTGCTAAATCTCAAGCGGTAAGCACCTTTGATGATGGCCTCTGTTACGATTAAGAGACTCAAGCCGGCAAGTGTCAAAAGAAACATCAATAAACCTAGCTCCATTATACAGGTACTTATGTACAGAACGGTATTCATCCGTCCCTTCGAAACCTTATTTCTACAGACGAAGGCGATAGTTGATGATAACAACATCAAAACGGTTCCAATAATTAGTATAACAATTCCTACTAACAAAATGATCGAGAACACCGCTATTATATCCATTAAAACTCCTTCAGCCGTTTCTACAAAGGTACCACCTTATCCTCCAGAAATAATGTACGAATATAAAGTCTGTCCCGGCGAATAATAATTACTCTGCAATTCAATAAGCGAATAGTAATAATCTCATGCCAAACTTTCAGCTTGCTTAACATTAACTTTAAATTAACAACTCAGACAAATGAACCAGTTAAAATCCTCCCCTTTTTGTATGCCCTACGGATAAAGCATAGATAAAGCACAGATGAAGCACGGATATAGCACGGATATAGTACTAAGTCGATACAAGGTTTTTGTGCTATGACAGTGCTTTAAACGTACTTAGAGCGTACTAGATCACCTATAAAAATGTCTATTTTTTACACTAAGCTCCTCGCTTAACACTTAACTAAAAAGAAATAATAAACTATTGTAGCTAGTGCTATTTGTGAGAAATAGAAACTAATCCAAAAATTCTTTGGTGACGAATAGTAATTGTAGCCAAAGAAAAACTATAGGTTTCTTTTATTGCTTTCGATTGCAATAAACTCTGGCAAATACTCTGGAGTACAGCCTTTGGACACCATCTTACCTTTGTAAAGACCTGTTTTTTCTCCAAGCGCTATGCAACGTTCTCTATATTTTTTGTCGTAAACCCCAATCCACCCCACTAGAAAATTCATAGCCCATTGAACTTCTGGCTCTTCTCTTTCAATTTTACTTTCCACTTCAGACAGCAATTCATTGTTGCTTGTCGGGGGTATTTGGCCCATCCAACGCAAACGCCCTTGATAATACCAATAAGTTCGTCTTTTAAGTGCAGATTGGCTGCTTTTCCAATCTTCTATTATACAAAGAGTCATTTTATCTTTGGTAAGCTGGTTTGCCATCAACCAATCGATGAGCTGAAGTTTCTCTTTATCATGATATTGACTGATCTGATCGACTAAATTATCAATAACCTTTTCTGTAAGAAGCTTTCTGTCCATAATTAGGATTGCCAATTGTCGGGCAAAAAAACTTCGAGTCGACCAAAGTTCCATTGCCAATGGATGATCCTTTTTTATTTCTTTTGCAATCTTTCGCAAATCACCAAGTTTGGTATCCTTGGCCGTAATCTGCGTCAATATATTTTCTGCTGTATATGAATGTTTCATTTGCCTTTATCTGTCATTTTCGCTTTAGCTGACCAACAACATCAATGTTAGCATATTATCGCTTTCCAAAGCCCACCTTGCGGGGTCCAACCTACCACCTAGTAGCGTCGGCAAGCCGAAATCAATCTAGCAGTTTTAAAATTTCAATATCTTCGGGTTCGGTTTTCGGAGAAAAATGCTTTATAAGCTTGCCGTTTTCGTCGATTAGATATTTCTGAAAATTCCACAAGACAGCAGAACTTTCTATACCGTTCAAGGTTTTATTAGTCAACCACTGATAGATAGGTGCCTGCTGCTTCCCTTTCACTTCAACCTTTGCCGCCATCGGAAAGGTTACCCCGTAATTGCGTTGACAAAAGGCGGCTATCTCTGCATTCTTGCCCGGTTCTTGATCTAAAAAGTCATTGGAAGGAAAGCCTACAATGATTAATCTATCACTAAATCTTTTGTATAGACGTTCAAGTCCCTCGTATTGCGGCGTAAATCCGCATTTGGAAGCCGTGTTTACAACGAGAATCTTTTTGCCTTTAAATTGAGCAAAATCAATCGTCGTACCATCCAGCCCCTTAACTTTAAAACCATATATTGTATCTGATTTTAAAGCTTTATCTATTTTAACGTTACCGTTAGTGAATAAATAATAAGCTATACCTCCGACAACCGCCGCCACAATGAATAAAATGATAAGAAGCATTTTTTTACTTTTTTTATAAACCATGCCAATAGAGCTAAACCGCAATTCTAACCGCATCATGTTATGTAGGCCTACGTATATCGTCCTGGCTTTATCATAGTTTGCATACGATGCCAACGTCGACCAGAACAGTACAAAGCAAAAGTATCGCGACGTAACAACGAACCTTGCGACCAGCGTGGGCTACCCTTTAAAGTTACTAAAGAAAGGTCGAATTTGGAAAAGTTAAAACCAGTCATTTCCGTAGGCTCGAGTTATGTTTTCTTATTAAGATAGACCAGGATAAAAAAACTACCGTTATGACAAAAACTAAACGCTCAGCTATGGAATTCCGCGTGGGGTTTAAGTAGAGCGACGCTGAGGGTAGCAGATCGGATCTATTATTTGGATCCGATCTGCTGTTTGAAATACTAAAAAATACTCCTATTTTTGGTTTTTAATTGCTTCTGTTATAGCCTGCGCACCTTCGGCAGATTTAGCTTTTATTTCATCTTTATACTTATCAACTTCATCAGAGACCTTATCAACTACATGCCCCGCTGTCTCACTAACTGCCGATGATACGTGTTCATACTCTTCTTTTACCTTATCGGCTACTTCTTCATACTTATGCTTTGCCTGTTCTTTGAGATCTCTCGTCTTCGCCTTGATTTTTTTTCGTGTTTTTTTTCCACTATTCGGTGCAACTAATAAACCGACCAATGCACCAAGTGCCGCTCCCGCCACCATGGCGAGAAGTAATCCCGTTGAATTATTTTTTCCGTTGCACATCTTTATTTTTTTTAAACAATCGTAATTAAGCATATATTTTAAAATGATTATGTGTTAAACTGCTACAATTGCTAACAATAAAATCAAAATATTAGTTTGTCATATTTTAAATAATGTGCAACGATCGATATAATATAATTTACTTTTATATTATTTCGCTTTCTGCCCTGCTGTTGATTTTCTTCTGTCGGACGAATTGAAAAATAGATCCGATCACAAATAGGATAAATAGGATAAGAAGTGTTTGTCCAATGATGGGATCTTTAATATCCTTCGCCAAAGGCTGCCCTATTGGAATTCGGGTAAAAGTCTCATTGATAGTAGGTACAAGGGATAGGAAAAAACTGAACGATAAGAGAAAATTTTCAACATACCTCGCTTTTCTATTATTTTTCTGTTTTGAATAAAGCCAATAAGCAAAAGCTACTAAAACCAGGATAAAAAGTGAAAAGATGTGGCCGGCATTGAACCCACCCTGTTTTGAGATACCCAGTGCGGTGACGGAAGTAATCAGCGTCGCATAAAAAAAAACGCTTCCTGAGCGTGCCCCAAGGTTGATTTTGCCATATTTGACAAACCCTACTATCGCCCCGAAAAGAGCTGCAACACCGACAATGGTGTGAAAAATTCCTAAATTTGATAAACCCATTTTCTTCTTTTTTAACTTTGATATTTTTTATAAAACTCTATTCCAGCAGAGCTAACGTTACTCTTTTTGATAGCAATATGCTGCTAAAGGAACAAGACAAAGTTGCAATAGAATTAGGAAAGTGACTTTTTAAATCTGTTCAAAGATTTGATATTTTGGTTCAAATAATATGCTTAAACCTTATTAAAGAATTTCAATGGTTATGGATAAATTTATTACTTCTCCTTGAAATGCTGACGATAATTTGTTGGGGAAACGCTGTATTTATCGCTAAAGCTTTTGGTGAAAGTTGCCAAGTCATTAAATCCACAGCCAAATGCAATTTCAGTAATGCGCTGATCAGAAACCAAAAGAAGTTCAGCAGCTTTTTCAAGCTTCTTATTTTTAATATAATTGGCTGGCGTATTATTATATAGTTTCGCAAACTCTCTTTTAAATGACGATACACTCAGGTTACACCGGTCCGCCAGCTGCTCAACTGTCTGCTGGGAAAATAGATTGGCTTCAATAACCTGTTTAAATGAATAGGTGGTCGCAGAAAAAAGTTGGGATAATATCAACTGGATTGCTTCCGCATTTTTAGTCTGAGACAACAATATTATAATTTCTTTTATCTTGAGAATTAGTATCTCCTCATTGATGAGTAAAGGATTTTCAAAATAAAACAACAGGCCTTCAATGTACTTTTGAATTAGGAAATCATTATCAATTTTTTCTTTAGATTTATTCGAAATGACACCTTGAGGTTTATGTATCAATGACGGTAGTTCCTTATCATAGATTTTTTTTAAGATATCTGGATAGAAAGTCACAATAACAATCTGGCAATTCGCCCCAGATTTAGCATTTTGGAGAAATTTCCCTGAACTGATGCAGTTTAGAAATAAGGAATAATTTCTCGCGATATTTAGCACCTCATCTTTTAGCTGGTATTGAAACTCACCTTCAAGAACATACAAAAAACACGCCTGTTCGGCCACTGGGAAATCATATTTAAACGGAGCTGTCAGTGCAATTTTTTGCATCATCGGCTTTCCAAATAGTTCATATTTTTTGTAATCCTTTAACATTGTTCTCAGAACATTTTAAACAAACTTAGTTATTAGATCTGTTATTTATCCAAAGTTTTGATCATCATTTTACTTATTCTACCAAACAAGTAAAAAGAGCGTCCAGAGGTAGAACAGCACACCGACATCAAACCAAAAATAATATCGATCCGATATGGGAAAGGAATACCAGCGTCTTTCGGTTAGTCCAAATTTACTTCCATTTTGACATCAAGTGCTTTGCTGGTCGCCTTCAAAACATGATCAACCCAAATACATAACATGGGCTGTTTTCCAGGTTTATCTTGATCCCAGTCTTCCTTCCAGACAATGTCTATCGTTTTCCCGTGATAGTCTAAATTTCCGAGATAAAAATAATCCATTTTATCTATTGGTATAAGTGGCTGAACCTGAAAACTGTTGCTATGCGTCCCCTTAAATCCAATGAGATCTGCAATGATGATGTCTGGATAGGTGGAATGAAAGTAGTCATTTTGCCCTCCAAATTCCTGACCGTCACTTGGGATATACCATTCACCGATATTCGGATGGGCATAACCGTGAAGTCGTGTAAGCTTCATAATTTGTTCATAGAGGGTCTCCTTGTCTTGCGCAGTAATTTGATTTTTATAATTTCTTAAATAACTGGCATATGCTTTATATACAACTGAATTTTGAAAAGGCCAGCCACGGCCGTTCCAGGCATAAGCTTGTTCGTTATAATAAGGGTGCTGTCTTTCTGCTGTGGTCATTCCTTTATGATTATTAAATCCTTTTTCAGATGTAAACTTTTCCCAGGCTACTTCATATTTTTTATTATCCCGACTAGGTATCATATTGAAATACCAGGGTGTGTAGCCAACTGACTCCCTTACCCTAGCCTCATAATCCCTAGCTCCATAGGCATTATCCCCGGCGGAGAAACTATTGAAAAATCCATCAGCTGAATTCCAAAGTGTCCTGAGAAACTTTTGTTGAATTTTCGTCGATTTAGCTTTATAAAGGCTTACTTTTTCTTTTACTTTAACGGAAGGGTTGTTTTGTTGTTCCAAAACATACATCTGGTATAGCGATTGATTGTTTCCATAGGAATAGCTTCCGACGGAGGGTCTTACAAGATAAAAATCGGGGTAACCTTTCGTAAAAGCCAGGGGAAAATCTTTTGCCTGTACCGTTTTTGCCGCTTTGTCAGTTGTCCCCCAACCTAGATAGAGATCTTTCCAAGTGCTATCTGTATAAATTTCATAGGGACCCTTACTTTCGATTAAGCCTAAAACCGCCGAAAGACTAAATTCCATTCCGTCATAGAGGTCCAGAATTTTATACATTCCATCGGTCTTGGATCCAGGACTTTTTACTGTAAACAGGCTATCCAGAAGATGCTGATGATTTTCCATTGCAGGAAGCATCCGCTGCATCCAAGTCCTATCAGGGTGAATTTTCAAAAAAGATTCAATACCATCAATCATCCAGCTGGAAAAATGAACACTTTCTGGTCTGCTAAGATGGGTCAAAAAGTTTCCATTCTCTCTTTGATTTAATCTGGAAGCCGATCCAAGCATAAAATATTCTGCATAAGATTGGAGGTATTTAGGATCACGGAGCCATCGTACATCATAAAACTGATGAGCTGTCGGACAGGTAATAGCCCCACTTAAAGATCCCCAGGCGGGGTATCCAAAAAACTCTGTAATGACCCAGTAATTCTTTGCATCCTGCGAATCATAATAATTCCGTAGATGCTTGCTAATCATCCACCAGCGGTAATTATAAACTCTACGCAATGTATCATTGGAACTCTCAAAATAGGGAATATTGTTGACCAAGAAATCTTTATTGTTCGATGCGTCATATGGACCATCCGATTTTGGTCTGTGTTCGTAGGAATTGAATTCATCTATATTCCCCATTAGATTGGTCCTCGCAACGCCTTTTAATCGGTTAAGTTCATTCTGATAAACCATTTCCCGCTTAGTTGAACAGGAAAACAGGAAAATCAGTATTATAGACCCCGCACTGACTAAAAAAGAAGCATGTAGGAAACCGAAACTATATTGTCTTTTCATATGGTCTAATCGAATAGAATTCTTTCAACATTGATTTGCCAGGGTTTATAGCATAAAATCAGCTCCAATCCGGAGCAATCAATTGTGGATTCATCAACTTCTGTTGTCGCAGCTTCTAAAGAAAATGAAGAAATCATCGACTTTATGGTTTTAACCCTATATGCTATATGAATATCACAAATCAACGCTAAAGCAAATAAATAACGAATCAACTGATTATTTTTGACAATTAATAATTGTGGAACAAAACAGAACACTATTGATACAATAAATCATACAGCCACAGAATTTTATTCCCATTTTCACATAAAAAAGTATGTTTTTCATATTTTTTCTACCTCTATTCTGAGGTAAATTTGCTCAATAAGTAAACTTGATCAAAAGAAGTAATTGCTATGATGAATGGAGATACCTATCCCATCATTGAAAACTTCGTAATTGATTTGATAAGAATACTGGAAAAATCCTACAATACTACAATGAAAAACATCCTGTGGGACGACAATGTCGTTCCACATTTTTTATTCTATCAAAATATTTCGTTGTCCTGACTTGCTTTTTTTATGACACCAATTCGAATGCAGGAAGCAATCTTATCTCCAGTAATAGATTTAATCTTAATGAAAAATTAATTTCCCTTCACTCTATTACCTTAATAGCAGGACCTTATCATAGCAAACGGGCAAGTTTATCTGCTAAACTTGCCCGTTGTGCTATTAATATTCCGTTTATAGATTGTTTCTCAGATAGCCCTGAAAGTTATCCTGGAATTGCAGACCGTTCCCTAATCTATATTTACTTAATTTATTATGGAGTGTTAGTCCCCATAATACAAATTCAATCAAAAAATGGAGATCATTAGGCATTGTTTCCGGTTGGTATTGCTGAATTAAAGCATGGATAGGTGTCACTTGATCCAAAATTCGCTCATAGTCGGCATCATTAAGCTCGTCCGATAATTCGATTCCGTCTGATTCTGAAAACCAACGAACAATATCATCGTAAGGGTAACGTTCGTTTTCTCTTTCCAGCTTCTCAATTTTGGGAAATAAGATTGGAAAAAGGTTTTTGACAGCATTTTCAATCAGTTGCAATGCAACTGTATCGGCTCCCTCCTGCTCACCTTCATAAACAAGCTCAACTTTACCCGTTATCGCTGGCACAATGCCCATAAAATCACTCAGCCGAATCGCGGTTGCTTCCGTCCCGCTTCTAAGCATGCGCAATTCGGCAGTACTTAATAGGTTTTGAAAAGCTGTTATGCTCATACGCGCACTCACACCACTTTTTTCATCAACATATTCACTATTTCGTGCTTCAAAACTTATTTGCTCAATTAATTCCCGCGCCAGTTCAGGGACGTATATCTGCTCCTTCTGGGCCGTTTCCAAGTTCGCCTCCTGCGCAGTAATTGCCTTTGCTATCTCCACCGATGTGGGATAATGCGTGAGTATCTGTGATCCTATGCGATCTTTCAGTGGCGTCACAATACTTCCTCTATTGGTATAATCCTCCGGGTTCGCAGTAAATATAAATTGCACGTCCAAAGGTAAGCGTAACTTAAAACCACGGATCTGAATATCTCCCTCTTGCAAGATATTGAAGAGTGCCACCTGAATTCTCGCCTGAAGATCAGGCAGTTCATTAATGACAAATATGGAACGGTTTGCTCTTGGAATCATACCAAAGTGAATCACACGATCGTCTGCATAGCTCAATTTTAAATTTGCGGCTTTGATCGGATCCACATCACCGATCAAGTCGGCTACAGTTACATCAGGAGTGGCAAGTTTTTCAGCAAAGCGATCATTTCTATGAAGCCAGCTTATCGGCGTTTCATCGCCTTTCTCCTTTAATATCTCCAGGGCATAACGTGATATAGGATTGTACGGATCATCATTAATCTCCGAACCTTGTACCACCGGGACATATTCATCCAACAGATTGACCATGAGTCTAGCTAGACGTGTTTTCGCCTGACCGCGGAGACCTAGAAAATTAATATTGTGCTTGGAGAGAATAGCTCTTTCAAGTTCTGGAATAACAGTATCTTCATAACCGTGTACACCGGTGAACACTGTTTCACCTTTCCTTATTTTTGTAATCAGATTCTGACGCAATTCTTCTTTTATTGTTTGAGGTTTATAACCCGAAGTTTTTAATGCACCAAAAGTTGTAATCTTCGTGTAATCCATATATTCTTATCGTATTCTTTTTTTGCGGTTTTCTTCATAATCCTCGAAAATCATTTCACCTAGATTTCCAAGTCCTGTGTAATAAGCTTTCCCTTGATTTGAAGCTGTAAATTCGTCGATGAATTGCTGCAGGTAAGGATCTGAAGCAATCATAAAAGTGGTAATAGGTATTCCCAACTTTCGAGCTTGCGCCGCCATACTATAGCATTTACTGGTGATAAACGGATCGAGCCCCATCGGATTCTTATAATAAGTACCGTCCGGCATATTTAAACAGCTCGGTTTTCCATCGGTTATCATAAATATCTGCTTATTCGCATGGCGTTTCCGCCGTAGCAAATCCATTGCTAATTTTAATCCTGCAACCGTGTTGGTATGAAATGGTCCAACTTGCAGATAAGGTAAGTCTTTTATCGCAATAGGCCAGGCGTCGTTGCCGAAGACGATAACGTCAAGTGAATCTTTTGGATAACGTGTCAGAATCAGCTCCGATAAAGCCATTGCGACTTTCTTTGCAGGTGTGATCCGATCCTCCCCATATAAAATCATGCTGTGGCTGATATCAATCATCAACACCGTGCTCATCTGCGACTTAAACTGGGTATCCTCAACAACCAGATCATTTTCCGCTAAAGCAAACTCTCCTAACCCGTGATTGATCTGCGCGTTTTTTAAGCTCTCGGTCAAAACTATTTTTTCCAGGCCATCTCCATACTGATAGTTCCTGAAATCACCCATATTTTCGTCACTGCGTCCTTGGTGATTGGTTTTATGATTGCCCGACCTTCCTTTTCGCATTTTTCCAAAAATTTGGTCCAAGGCATGCTGCCGCAGCGCCTTCTCCAGTTTTGATGTAATATCCAGCCCACCCTCACCAGTAGAATCCAGCCTTTCTCTGATATATCCTTTATCCTTCAAATCTGCAATGAAGTCGTCTATTGTATAATCTGGGGTCGTGAGTTTAAACTCTTTATCCAATTGCCTTAACCAATCAATGGCTTCATCGAAATCACCTGAAGTATGGGTAATCAGTTCTTTGAAAATATCAAATAATTTATCAAAAGGCGTTTGAAACGGCTCGTCATATTGTTTGAAGAGAAAACCTTTATTTCTTTTCGTGCTTTTCATGCATTCCTTTCTAGTAATAGAAGCAATTCAAATCCTTCTATAGGATGAATTTACGAAATAATAATCCTTATGTAAACGATATTCCTTTTTACATAAAAAAACTGGCTGTAGTATGACGAATGACAGCTTGCCATTTTTATCGCTGCGGGGGGGGGGGCACAAAGAATACAAACTCTTTGTGCCCTTTGATTTTGTTATGCCAAAGAATATGAAATTATTTCAAATAGCATTGAGTTTAATATTGTAGTTCCAAAGTTGGTTTATTGCTGGCAGCTTCCCTACTACTAAAGGACATATCATTTGTCGACGAAGCAGCACCTGCATTTAAAAATAGAAAAGATGCTTTGCGATCAGTCGCAGTCAGCAACCTATTGATGGCTGAAGTAACATCTATAGTCTGTAAACCAATGCCCGAAACAGCAATCTTACCCACGAGTACTGTATCCATCGGTGCATTGTTCCAATTAATATTATTTTCCAGCCAAGATGTTGTGTTGGTTGTATAAATATTAATTGTTCGTTGTGTTGCCGTATTTACTCCTGCAACAAACATTTTCGACTTCGCTGAACTGACTTTCGGTTTAGTGATCATCGCAAGATCAAATTTAGTGTATGCTTTACGCGCATAAGAAGCAGCGTCAGATTTGACGACAAGATCAGCTGTAGTACCATAATTTGTGCTGGCATAAGTGCCATTACGGACATAGGCATCTGCAAGAGAACTCCCCGCGTTAGCAATCACAGCATGCTGAAATGCCCCAACATCCGGATTGCCCAAAGGCAATGTACTGCCAGCGAAATCTTGCCCACCATTATTATGGATAAAAACACCGGCATTGACGACAGGTGAACCTGAACCAACGTCATACCCTTTTGCAGCATCAAGCCCATTTCCGCCTATAGGACTAACAAATGCAGGATCCTCATAGAAATTATTGCTACGAACTGTAGTTCCCCAATTTAACGCCGTAAATGTGCTCGACGGAAATAAACAATTGTTGTTAAACTTCAGTCCATTATCTGCTTGAGTAGACAAATTATTTATGGTGGAAGTAGTATAAAAAATATTGTTTGAAAAGTTAGCATATGGTTTTCCTGAACTCACACCATTCATGACATGAAAGAGACTGCCTGCTGGGTTTTTGATATAGAAAACATTATTGTAGATTTCGCGGGAATCGTAGGTCGTTTTTTCGATCAAAAAAAGTTTCTTTAGTCTCGTTGTACCGATGTCATTGACAGAAACATTGTAACGGACTTTAATATTTTTAGCTTGATTCATAAAAAGCATAAAACCACCGTTGTTATCGTGCGAATAATTATATTCGAAGATATCTCCATCAGTAACCGAATTGGTATCATACCCATCGGCATCAAAAGCGACACCATCGTTGGCACCTCCACCTGTCATACCATAAACTTCATTATAAGCGACAAGCGTATTCAAACTGCCGATTGTCCAAATACCGGCATAATTTTCCGACCCCGGATTCATACATGCTTTATAGACAGTATTGTGTGTAATCTTACTTCCTCCGGTTACTCCAGATATCACAATACCATCGCCATAGATATATTCTATCAGATTATTATCGATAACAATATCTTTTGATCTTGCCGCCATAGCTCGGTCGCCGGTTGTCCTTATCCCTTCGACCGAACAGTTGGCAACATGACAGCTCTGTACCAATGCACTATATATTTTACCATCTAAAATAATCCCACCGGAGCCCTTGTTATAATTGGTCTGTCCATCAGCGGCACCGTTCACGTCATGCACATAGCAATTTTTAATGGTGACATTGCTTATTGCTGTACCTGAAGAGCTACCACCAACCACTCGTATACCAGTTGCAGCGTAACTTGTTCCGGAGGGGACAGTATTTGTCAATTCAAGGTTATTCACCTCGAAATAAGACACTTTATTGAGATAAAGTGCATTTGATCCATTCCTCTTCCCTCCTCCATTGATAATCGGACGTACCTCGCCGCCGTATTTGTCTATGACAATCGGAGCATCAACTGTCCCTGAATTTTTTATATGCAAGGTATCATTCCATACCCCACCGCTCTTGAGTAAAATACGGTCACCCGGAGCAAATACTGAAGCGTTTATTTTGGATAACGTTCTCCAGGCTGCTGTGGTACTGGTACCTGTACTATCGTCGCTTCCGCTCGGGTCAACATAATAAGTATTACCGGCACCTGTTAAATCAGCTTTCGCTTTTGCTTTCAACAATACCGCAGATTCCAGTTGAATTGGTTTCTGACAACTTAGTAATCCAACGGCTCCGATCGAAATCACCATCATAAATTTTCTCATAATTTTGTTTTAATTTTAATAATTGTTACAATTTGTTTCACACGCATTCTTGTCCCAATGAATACGAACTTTATAATTTGATTAACAACATTAAGTTATAAACAAATTGAACGTCATATGGGGTAAAATCGAAAATAAAGAGGGGTAATATTTTAAAATTCGATTTTCACAATCATCCAAAATAATTTCTTTAAAGGCACTATTCGCAATAGCACATTGAATCTTTTTATGGATATATGCATCTAAATCAAAGAAAATTAAATATTTTTAGATCACAATTACAGACCTTATGGACGACAAAAAATTAATGGAAATAGATCAGTATCTAGATACACTCTCAGACAATGAACAACAGATAATTGGTCAATTCCGAAGAGCAATAGCAGAAAATGACAGTGACGTTTCCGAGAGCTTCGGAAAATTCATGTCAAATCCTAATGCAATCAGCTTTAACGAACAAGGGGTATTTAAATATGGGCTAACGGTTGCAAAGAACTATATTTCGTTCCATTCCTTGGTGATGTATGCTCACCCCGAATTAATGACAGAACTAAAATTAAAATTGCCCAAAGCAAAGTTTCAAAAAGGCTGCATTAATTTCAAAACATTGGATGAGTTTCCGATATCAGTATTAACAGAGCATATTCAGAATTCTTCCAAAATAGATTTTAGCCCCATGATTAATCGTTATCTGAAAAAGAAATGACCATATCTGATCGTCCCCTAGACTTTTTTTATAGCAAGTTGACCCAACTTTTCACATTAGTAGAATCCGAGCGGGAAGTGCTCGATACAAAACTCAAAATCCTACATTATAAAAAGGATAGTTACTTGATCGAACCCGACACAAAGGCAAAAAATCTATTTTTTCTACAAAAGGGAATTGTGCGAAGTTTCTATCAAACCGACGACAGAGAAATTAACACGGAATTTTTCTTTGAAAATGAATATCTAACTGCTTTCACAAGCTTCCTTACTGGAGAACCCACCAAGCTCCATTTTCAATGTATGGAAGACGCCGAACTGATCCAGATTCCGAAAACACTAATTGAGGATCTATTGAGTCTCGATCACAGATGGTATATACTGCTTACTGAAATCTTAAAAAATGAATATATCAAAAAATGTCGTCGCGAAAGCTCCTTTTTACTACTCGACGCCAACGAGCGCTACCTTTACTTTTTGAAACATTTCCCTTTTTCATTTAACCGCATTCCACTTTTTCATATTGCCTCCTACCTTGGGGTCAATCCCGAAACACTGAGCAGGATACGAAGTAAAAAGTCAAGCGAAATTGATCTAAGTCAAGTCAATAACATTTAGATTTTATCACTTTTGATATCATTATAAATGTACAGACAATGGAAAAAAGAGTAAAATTTGATTTTGAAGTTTATTTCACCAATGGAGGCAGCATCAAAGGGGAAGATTTTAGGCTTGATATCGCTAGCGAGGCCATCAGTAACCAAGAACTCGCTGATTATATCATTAAAGATTTAAGATTATTGATGGCAGGAAAAGTTATTATATCGAACAAAACCATCCTGAATGAACGCCATAAACGCAACGCGATCAATAGCGAACATCGGAAACATAAGCTGATAGATCTCAGTCATACCATTGAAAATGGGTTGATTACCTACAAAGGTCTCCCCGCGCCACATATTTGCGACTATCTATCCAGAGAAAATTCCAAAGAGTTTTACAGTGAAGGTACCAGCTTCCAAATCGGTAAGATCGACATGGTGACTAATACCGGAACTTACATAGACTGTCCTTTCCATCGGTATGAAGACGGAGAAGACACTGCGCAGGCAGACTTGCACCAACTTGCGGAACTACCAGCCGCTGTCATTCGGATCCCGCATACTGAAACGTTGGAAATAACAGCAGATCATCTAAAAAACAGGGAAATTCGAAATAAAGCGGTATTGATACATACCGGTTGGGATCAACACTGGAATACAGAACACTATTATGAAGGTCATCCTTACCTAACGCTAGCGGCGGCAGAGTACCTTAGAGACTGCAACGTCAAACTAGTCGGTATAGACTCCCATAATATCGACTGTACAGCAGGTAACACGCGTCCAGTACACTCAATACTATTGAGCTCGGGCATATTGATCGTCGAGCATCTTTGCAACCTTGGCTGTTTACCAGATGAGAATTTCACCTTTACGGCGGCCCCTCCCAAAATCAGTGGTGTTGGCACTTTTCCTGTCAGGGCTTTCGCATCCTTAAAAAACTCTATTGATGTATAAAACAATCCAATAGCTAAAAATTGACGGACTCGAATTTGGCAAAGAAGTCTTTAAATAACACAACTTGAAGAGGATTAAGTAAAAGCAAGACCCTATTACGTGAAAAAAAAATGACAATAAAAATCTATAGACCTGATCATGTACTCCTGAAAAGACATATCGAATGCTTTTATATACTTGAAAAAACCGCAGAGGAAAAGCCTACAGTATATTTTACATTTCCTAGTATTTACACGATTGTTACCATAAGTCAGCAAACCCAAACTGCGATAAATGGAAATAAATTAGTGTCCAAACACTGTCCATCTAACCCGATAGAAACTAACCTCGTATGTAACTTTAATGATCCCGTTCTCATCTGTTATGAAGGAAAAATAAACGAAATCACCACATACTTTAAACCACTTGGGATAAATGCTTTCATACCAGAGGATCTAAGATATTATAGCCATGGAACGTTTCCCGATTTTAATCCCTATACGGATTATAAAGATGCGATGAGCTCCATCCTTTCGATAGATGACCATTGTGAAAGAATAAAGGCCTTAGAAGCTTATTGGCTCTCAAAATTAGGGGTATTTGAAAATGCTTTGCTAGAAAACGTGATTTCCGAAATGTTAAATAAAGGGAACCTAAATCAATCCATGTCCGAATTCTCATTAAAAACAGGGCGTTCAAGAATGACAATAAACAAGCATTTTGATCAGCATATCTGTAAAACACCCTCCCAATTTAAAAAAATAATTAGATTCCGCACAGCTATTCAAAGTCAATTGGAAGACGGAAAAAAAATTGGTCTGTCATATAATCTGGATTACTTCGACCAATCCCATATGATTAGAGATTTTAAAAAATTGACAGGCTTTACGCCAAAAGTTTTCTTTTCCAAGATATCGCATCTTGAACGAGGCCAGATAAAATGGATTTTTATCTAGCAGCTTTACAAAAATACAATCATGCCAGTTCATTAAATGGTAACATTGCTTCATAATTACTTATACAATACTTTATGAAGCTATTAATTCTACTCATCTTGTGCCCAGTTCTTCTATATGGACAAGAAAAGACATCAGCTAAACTTGCAAAATATATGCAAGCGCAGGTCGAAGTAAATAACTTTAGTGGAACCGTGCTCGTCATGAAAAACAGCACTATTTTGCTAAAGAAAGCCTACGGTCTCGCAGATTATGAATGGAACGTCAAAAATACAATAGATACCAAATTCCAATTGGCATCGGTCACAAAACAGTTCACAGCAGCGGCTATTCTCCAGTTGATAGACAGCGAACGATTATCCCTAAATGATAAACTCAGTAAATTTCTTCCGGATTATCCAAAAGCTGATAGCGTCAGCATTCAGATGCTGTTATCACATACTTCAGGACTAGCCATGGGTTTCAAGGAAATCGCATTGAGCAGTATAAGCAGCGATTCTGCTTATACTGCAATCAAGAAAGTTCCTTTCGAATTTTCACCGGGTACAAAAAGCTCCTACAGCAATATTGGTTATTATTTGTTAGCTAAAATTATTGAAAAAGTTTCAGGTGAGCGTTATGCAGCTTTCTTAAAGAAGAATATCTTTGATAAAGTGGGGATGAAGAATACGGGGGTTAGTAACAATGAATCCATCGTCGCAAAAAAAGCAAAAGTATATTATCAGAGCCAAAAGGGGCTAATTCATAATCCTTATATCAACTGGGACATCAACTTGGGCCATGACGGTGTTTATTCAACTGTCGAGGATTTAGCCCTATGGGACAAAGCCCTCTACGGAACAACCGTATTGTCTGCCTCAATGAAGAAAAAAATGTTCACCCCCTATGGTTCTGAAAATTGGGGCTATGGATTTATAATCAATCCGTTTTATAATCACGGACATTATTTGATTGCACATGACGGCGGATTCTTTGGGACTATGACTTCTTTTAATCGATTTACTGACGACAAACTCTTTGTCGCTGTCCTTTCTAATAACGGCTCAGCCTCCCATATCATAGGTTATGGACTTTCTGCAATTGCCCTTGGCAAAGAAGTAGAAATGCCCTACAAACATCATCGGGCCAAAATAGATACGACCATATACAAAAACTATGTGGGTGAATATGGCAAAATACGGGTTTTAAAAATTGGAGGTAAACTCTACTATAATGATGCGGATATTGAACTCATTCCCGAGTCTAAAACAAAATTTTTCAGAGCAGACGACAACGATAGAACGATCGAGTTTGTTGAAGACAAAACAGATGGCTACGATTCCATTATTTTAACAAAAGGTGGTGTTAAGGAGATTTTTAGAAGGTCTCAAAAAAAATAAATCTTTTTATCAGGCATTTGAAACTTGAAAGAAAAAATCTAAATTACATATAGATCAATTCAGCGCTCTAATTTATCATATAACCTAAATTAGAGCGTATTGTCACAGTGGACCAAGATATGGAGAAAGCTAAAAAGAGTTTTTTATGGAAATCCTTTATATTATGCCTAGTCTTTATGACAGCATATCTTATCAGTTTTTTGATTTTTGACCTTAGCAACAATGAAAAGCTGAATTATATTATTTTTTTCCCTCTTGTACTCGCGTCGAGCTGGATATTCTTCTATTTCTTTTTGCAGCTAAAAGATACAAAAAGCTTGAAATATTATCTGTCTGCATGGATGCTAATAGCTCTTGCCATTATTTATACGAATGGTATTTTTAATCTCGATATTCGTCTTCAGAATTTCTTCCATTCTTCAAAACTACCGAAAGAATACAGACAATATGTCGATATTGACAAGCCCAAAAACCAGTTCGGAAAACATGAAATTATACTTTTCAAAGCAAGTGACCATCCTATAGACCAGTTTTTGACGAAAAACAATGAACTAATCATTCACAGTTTGACCGCCGCCAAGCATTCTAATGCTACATTACCAATCATTCATACTTTTTACAAACTGGACAAAAACGGCAACCAGATCGATCAGTATTCCTATAAACAGAACAAAGACGACGAAACAGAAATTCTATTCGAAGGTTATCTAATCAACGTCACGCAACATTATTTTCGCAACTGGGCGCTAGATGGAGATACGACGAAAAAAACAATCGAACTGTACAACGCCAATCTTAGCTGGTCCGAAGGTCAACAACGTCAGGCACTAAATGACATTGAAAATAAAGCTGTTTACTTGCTATCGGAGAAAATCTATGGTTTTGATCAGCACAATTCGAAAAGTTATTCGAAAAAAACCTATTTAATGAACGGCAAATGGTATACGTTGTGTGAAAATATTTCGGATGACAATGAGTTCGCTCTACAGACCGAATCAAAAGGCCGCACCATGAATGATCTTTTTGGTCACTGGGATAAGAATGAATGGGTAGCAAATACCACTCCAGCCAATGTGCAATCCCTCTATTATCAAAAAATAAAACGAGTACGCAACAGACATGATACCAAGAGTGGCAAATATGAATCTGGAGACGTTTGGCAAGGCTGCCTATTCTCTCAGCTTATTATCGAAAATGACACCTTAAAATTTAAGGATAGTTTATATCTCGACGAACAATGGCATTGGTCCCAGATTGAAATCAATCGTAAGAATATAGGTACTTTAACTTTTGAAGATACCGAACAATTTCATACATATGGTTACTACGCAAATCCTGTTTTAAATTATCAGCTTTTTACCAACCAGCGCAACAGACTTTACCTGATTAAAAGGAAGTGATCTTTACATCTCGGCTTGAGAAATTTCACCTTCCAAATACATCCTGATTTTTAGCTATCCAAAATAATCACTATCTTACAAGAGATCAATTTGTGAATATATTTCCAATTTGGTAGCCATCGGATCCTAGTTAAAATAAATTTCAGGTATAGAAGGAAATACATCATATGAACACAAGATATTTTTTCTACGTCATTATCGTCATCGGCTTGTTCACCTCGTGTGGCCTAATCCATAATCTTCCTGATTCGGCTTCTCCCAATACCGGAGCAGATCCTAATTTATGGTATTCATTTGTGGATCAAAATGGCAATTTTTATCCCGATAACTGGAAGAAAAACTATGGAATCCCTTCGAATAAAGCCGCTAGAGATCCTTATTCCCTGATGAAAATTGCCACTGACAGAGGTGACCGCGAACAACTGCTTGCTTTTGAACGAGGTAATATGCTCCGTCTTTCGAAACGTATTGCACCCAAGAAACGTGTTTTTATTTTGGTACATGGCTTCAATGCGGATGAAGAATCTGTTGTAAAACAATATAAATATATTGCAGATCATATCGTTACAAACCCCAAAACCGATGAAATCATTCGATTTTATTGGGATGGTTTACGATCGACCTCCCCTTTTCGATCAGCAAAAAATTGGTTTTCTGCAGCTTCTTTTAGCCAGATGGCCGGTGAGTTCGGTTTAAGACGCATACTTAACAATATGACGGATAAGGATGTTTATATTATCTCGCACAGTCGCGGGGCATCCGTGGTCATGAGCGCAATTTCAAATCCGGAATACAATAGTTCATTTTCTGCCCAAGCAAAAGACATTCACAATGTTGATATCGAGCGGGCAAAGCCATTGCTGGAAAACAAAGACAGGATTACCTGCATCATGCTGGCACCAGCAATAGGCCTTTCCGAATTTCAATATACTGACACAACAACTAATACAAAAAAATTTGTCGATCTGAGCACGCAAGTAAAGAAAATACATATCACGATTAACGGGACTGATAAAATGTTAAAGAAATTTTTCGGATTTCTATCCAACAAACTCAACCCAACTGATCTAGGGTATAAAGAGGAGAGCTTTAACGCGCTTAAGAAAAACTATACTATCTTTTCGATGACGGATTTTACAGGAATGTCAAGCCACGATTTTAGTCGTTACATACGAGATCCCAAATTCAAGCAAATGTTGCGGGAAGAATCAATTCAAGTACAATAAGTTATTACCGAATTTTCGCAGATTGGCTAATATGTCCTGGTTTAAAGTACCGCAACTATTTTCTCAAAACGACCGTGATTACTTATAGAAACTGGTAACAGTTCCCTTCGTCCCTTCATAGCAATGCCAGGCAAACCCAGTGGATCTTTAACAACTTGACATCTTTTGAGTTCCACCACATGATCCAAATGGTCGAATACCTTAACTGCTATGGTATGTATAAAATCAGCACCAACAATGGTCTTGGTATAATAGCGATTCTCTTCACAGACGACCTCTCCCACGGCAGTGCCGCAAGACCTTTCAACAAAAGAACACAGCAATCTAATAGGTGCATATTTTCTGCTACCCGTCTCTCTATTCCAAATTTTGTAAGCAGCTTCTTTCATACTCCACAAAAGCCACACAACAATCTCCTGATCGTCACTATTGGCTATTAACAACTGCTCATTTTCACTAAATATCTTGTTAATAAACCCACGACGTCTCCAATTACTGTCTTTTCTAGACCGAACTAGATCGACAATGTCATTACCAATCATTTCTCATTAAGCTTGGTTTCGATAATATCGATTGCAGCCCTTACATTAAGCATACGTTCCATATCCGCATTTTCAATAACTATCTCGAACTGCTCTTCGATATCCAGTACGATATCAACCAGATTAGCGGAATTGATTTGCAGGTCATGAATAAAATCAGTTTCTTCGGAAAGCTTTCCAAATGCTGCTTCGTTTGTCGTATAAGGTGCTATAATAGGTTTTAAAGCATTGATCAGTTCTTCTCTATTCATATGTCAAGTTATCAAATTTTTTAAATATTAAGCAAGCATTCACATCCCCAAATCCAAAACTTGCTTTGGCAATGATTTGAGGAGCAAAACTCCTTGTGTGCATAGGTACGTTTGATGGATCTATCAGTGCAGCAATTTCAGGATGTAGGTCAACACAATTGCTGTTTCCGAATATAAAACCGTGATATAACTGCAAGACCGTAGCTACACTCTCTATACTGCCAGCTGCACTAAGACAATGTCCAGTCATACCTTTTAATGAGTTTATAAAGGGAAAATCCTTCCCCCTCCGTCCAAGAGCCTCAATCCAGTTTTCTATTTCAAAAGCATCTTTGGTAGTTGCTGTTAAATGGCCATTTATAGCATCGACTTCCAAAGCGGAAACACCTGAATTTTTCAAGGCCTCTATAATACACCGACGAACAGCATCAGCATTAGGTGCGGTCATACTACCTGTTCCCCGCTGTCCCCCGGAATTTACCTCACCGCCCAACAACTCACCATAGATCGTTACCTTTCGTGCTAAGGCACTTTCCAAATCTTCCAATAGCAAAGCTCCTGCGCCGCTGCCGGGCACAAACCCTCCGGCTGTCGTGCTCATCGGACGAGACCCTTCATGCGGGCGATCATTATAATGCGAACTACAAACGCGCAATGCATCAAAACCACCCCAAATATAAGGGCCGCTGTCTCCGGTGCTGCCTGCCAGCATCCGTTTTGCCCTACCGGATCGAATACGGTCATAAGCCATTAGAATTGCTTCGGTGCCAGTTGCGCAAGCAGATGAATTTGTTGTTACTTGGTTTCCAAGCCCCAATTTACCGCCCAAATATGCGCTGACACCACTGCTCATCGTCTGGGCCACAACTGTACTACCTAACCTGCGGGTCTGTAAATCGTCAATTTTATAGATGCTCTCACGAAACTTATCGATACCAGAGCTCCCGGATCCAAAAATGGTTCCACTGTCCCAATCCGGAGCAGATTCAGTCGCTATCGGTAACCCTGCATTTGCCCAAGCTTCCATACCTGCAATGACTCCATATAATATCCCCGTACTGTTAAAACCTCTAAGCTCAAGTTCAGTGAAATAGCGCCTTTTAAAATCATCCGCTATTTCAGGGGTTCCTGCTATCTGACAGGAAAACTGTAATTTCTCCAGTTGTACATCATGTCGAATACCCGAGACACCATCTTTTATCGCTTGGGTAAAAGACGGTAGGCCTACCCCATTCGGTGCTACAACCCCCATTCCTGTAATGACGACTCTCTTCATAGTTCCTCCGTAATCATACCTGCCAATAGCCCCTTACAAACCTCCTGTCCGCTTTCATTTTTCATAACGACTTCACATTTTAGTTTACCAAACCTGAAATATATTTTTTTTGAAAATACGGTAACTCTTTCTTTCGGATATACAGGCTTTAAAAATTCTATTTCAGTCGAGGTCAACGCTATAGCAGGGTTAGCCGTAACCTCTTTATCCAGCAAAAAAATTCCCAGACAGGCTAAACCTATCTGTGCCATCGTTTCGATCAAAATAACTCCCGGAGTAATCGCTTTGCCATAAAAATGCCCTCTATAAAAATCCAGGTTTTCATTAAAAGTATAAGCACCTGTAATACCTTCCTCATCAACATGAATTAATTCATCGACAAACAAAAAAGGTTCTCTATAGGGCAATTGTGCCATTATATTATTCAAATCCATTGATCAAATTTAAGTAAGTCACCATTTTAACAATACCCGCTGTGCTGAAAAACCGGGACCAAAACTAAGCATCAACCCATATTCTCCAGCCTGTGGCTGATGCTTCATGATGCGTTCAAGAACATAAAGTACGGTAGCACTCGACATATTGCCATACTGTGCAAGCACTGCCTTAGTGTCTTTGATATCTTTACCAAACTCGGCAAAAATCTGCTCGATCGTCGCCACAATCTTCTTACCTCCAGGATGAAAAATCATGTGATTGATATCTTTGATTTCCAAACCATTCTTTTTCAAAAATGGATGTATCACATCTGCAAAATGCGACGCGATAACATTGGGGACATCAACATCCAATATCATCTTCATGCCACTGTTGGTCAGCTTAAAACCCATGATATCTTCTGTATCATAAAAATGATACATCTGCTGGTCAAGAATTTCTGGTCCGCAATCCTCTTCATGCGATGAAAGCAGGCTGCAGGCTGCACCATCTCCAAAGATGGCCGCACTGACCATATTTGACATGGAGAAGTCCTCCAGCTGAAAAGTAGCTGTTGGGGCCTCCACCGCAATTACCGCTGCGCGTTTACCCGGATTGGCCTGTAAGAAATTCTTAGCGTAGATAACACCTGAAACCCCAGCAACACATCCCATTTCTGTAACTGGCAGCCTGACAATATCCTGCCGGAGTTTCATTTTATTAATTAAATATCCGTCTAGTGACGGTATCATAATTCCCGTGCAACTCACCGTTATAATATAGTCTAAGGACTGCGGGTCCCAGGCTGCTTTCTCAAGTGCTTTACGCAGCACTTTCTCCCCTAACTCGATTGCTTCACGGCAATAAATATTATTTTTTTCTTCAAAGGATGTCACCGTAAAAACTTCGATAGGATCCATGATAGCATAGCGCCTTTCCACAGCAGAGCCTTCAAAAAGTTTTTTTATCTTTTTTACAAAACGAGGTTCCTGTCCTTTAAGCCAAATATCCAATAACGGAAGAACCTCATCGGTAGTACAGGAATATTTAGGCAGTTGCTTGGCAACGGTAATTATCTTAACGCTCATATATTGGAAATTATCCACTGATAACGAAAAGCCCATTTCCATTGAATGGTATAACTTTTCAATTGCAATGTTTTCGAGAATTGTTCTAACTCATATTTTTTAAACCCGCGCAGTATGGATATAAGTCCATCCGCCCTTGTCATTTTATTTAACCTAAAAAAAACACCTATGGCTTGAAAAAGACGATAGGCGACTTTGCTCCTTTGCAGGTCGTTGATAACGATTCCCAAATTTGAAATCTTGATGAGACTGTCTATCAATTCAATAATTTTTTCATTATCAAAATGATGAATGGTTAGCGTACACAGCACAATATCATAACTGTTATTTTCAAAATCTGTGTCGAATATATCTGCACACAAATAGGATACATTACTGTAATCTTTTGACAGAGACTGCGCATAATTTACTGTATATTGATTAGCATCTACACCCAATAGATTCAGATTGATCTTATTTTTGTAGCCATAATCACTCAGCATACGAAGCATGTCTCCATTACCGCATCCGATATCAATAATTGAAATTGACTTGCTCTTATCGGCACCAGAAAGAAGTTTCTTGACACCATCCAAGGTGATGCTATTTCCACCTAAAAACTGGTTGATCTTTGAAATCCCATCCAATGTGACACGAAGTTCTTCACCCGCAAGCAGGAAATCATCCATGATCTCAATCTCCCCTGTTCTATGTTTCGTGTTTATAGACATTTTATTGTGTTTGCATTTCCATGAGTTTGTTTGATAATCCAGATCAAAATTTTCGGAAAAAGGCCCCCGATCTTCATCAGAATTGCCGCGCCAAATTCATAACGTAATATACTAGACAGCATCCGCCCGAACAATAAGCGCCTTCCAAAAGCTTGTTTCCAGCGATTGACATACATTACTTCCAATTGTCGACGGGATTCAATTTTACGGCTATGGTAATCCAAAACAAGTTCCGAAGCTAACTTTGCACTATGTATCGCTATAGCCATTCCATTTCCACAGAACGGATGGATAAGGCCAGCTGTATCACCGACCATGAGGATATGGTTTTCTACCGATTTTTTTTTATCAAAAGAAAATTGACTTATCGTAATCGGCTTATCAAAAAGCATCGTGCTCTTTTCAAAAAAACACTTTAGATATCTATTTTTAGACAGGACGTACTTTTGATACGCTTCGATGTTCCTATATTTTTTAAACGTTTTTACATCGGCCAAATAACAGACATTTATCTTGTTATCTTCAACTTTGGAAATGCCACAGTAGCCACCTTCAAAGTTATGTAAGGCGATGAGGTTGTCAGGAAAATCACCAGAATAATGAGCTTTTACAGCCATCCAAATGGAGGGTCTCTTCATGAAATCCCGTGACAACAATTGATCGATATTACTGCGTTTGCCATAAGCTCCCAATACAATCTTTGCGTTTAACTTCTGCCCCTGAAACGAAACAGCGAATGTATCATCGCTGAAGGAAATTCCGGTAACAGTTGCAATTACGATTGTACAGCCACTATCTTTTACCTTTTTATAGAGCAATTCATCCAAGCAATAGCGACTTACACCAATGCCACCCAATGGTAATCTGATCTTATCGGATTGCCCATGTTGGGTCGTATATTGTAATTCTTCAAGATGTGTGGCGCGCAAAGTATTCACATCAACCTTAAGCCAGTCCAAATAGGGTAAAATCTCATTGGAGAGGTATTCCCCGCAAACTTTATGATGTGGGTAATCATGTTTTTCGATTAATGTTACCTTCAATCCTTTTTTGGACAAATGCAATGCACTTGTAAGCCCAGCTAAACCACCGCCTATTATAATTACATCAGGATTTATTTCCATATAAGCAAATTTGCTCTGCGTTAGTAATCTTCAAAATATCGTTAGGAAACACCGCACAGGCCATGATTGATGGGGCTGCTTTCTACCAGTCTTTTTGATAACAGATCCTGTCGATAAATAGTTTTACCCTCCCCATAAAATAAAAAAGACGCATTACAAAATTTCTCGATTATTTTGCGCTTGATCCATAAATAGCTTATCAAGAAAAAGGTATCGGTCCCGAAACTCTTCAGCAGATGTTTTCACATCGACGTTTAAATTAATAATGTTCATACGCTTATCTTTCGCTGTTGTTTTCGGCCATAGAGAAAGCCCCTTTCCATTTGGATCACCAGTCTTAATGAAATTGACAAAGTAATTCTGCCCCAGTCTGGAGACCTTATAATCATCCTCTGTCCAGGCAAAAACATCGTTGCTCCTAAGATTACCCAATAAATATTCGATATCACTGGCATGGAAAGCGCCAGGTAAAGGCTCGGGCATTTTACTTTTGGGCTGTTTTTCTGACTTTTTACTAATTCCTCCCGCAAGTCCAGTCTGTACATCGCTATACTCCGGTTGCATGGCTGGCCGTGGTTTACTGAATATATAGACAAATACAGGCTGACCACTATTTTCCCGTTGCAGATCCAACCATTTCCAGGTACTATAGACTATAAAATTATCACTGGCCAATGCTGTAGACGATCGAATGACTTCCATCTCCGTTTTTCCGGGATATAATTTCAGAACTTCATCGGCTTTACCTTCATATTGCGTCCTGACCAACTTTTCATAATTCTCTGGAGAGGGGTAAGATTTCCCCATATAGGCGGTATATGGTGCTTCCGTCGAAGTCCAGCCTGCGAGTAGAGGCACTTTAGACTGTTCGCCAGCTTCAAAAATCGCGAGCGGAGATTTCGGCAAGAAATACCCATCAACGATCAACCGGGTAGCGAATGCCCCAGGCTCACTGGCTTTATCAAGAAGTTCAGATGCAGGTATCTCACGCAGTTTATCGAGCTCTCTGGCATTTACACGATCTGCAAATCTAATCCCTTGCTGTTCTTGTTCCGCAAGAGAAACAGTGCCATATCGCAGATTAAAGACACTTCCACTTTGACCAATAGCACGCTTAAACAATCCTTTGGATAACGGACTGGCCATCTGTGCGGAGACGGACATACTACCCGCCGACTCCCCTCCAATGGTTACCGCTTCAGGATCTCCACCAAATGCAGCAATATTTTTTTTAACCCACAACAAGGCAGCATGCTGGTCCAAAAGACCATAATTTCCAGATGCATGTTGAGGAGATTCTTTGGTTAATGCTGGATGTGCAAAGAAGCCAAAAATACCAAGACGATAATTGACTGTAACAACGATAAGTCCTTCTTTTGCAAAGCTTTCCCCATCGTAACGATTTTCCGATCCATCACCAGCATTGAAACCTCCACCATAAAAGTAAACCAATACAGGAAGTTTACTAGCAGATCCGGCAGTCTGGGGACGCCACACATTCAGATAGAGACAATCTTCACTGATTCCGGGCGAACGAAATCTCATATCCCCATAGATGGGCTTTTGCATAGGGGAGCTGCCAAAATGATCTGCTTTACGAATACCGCTCCAAGGCACCACCGCTTGCGGTTCTTTCCATCTCAGATCACCAACAGGTGGCTTTGCAAATGGAATCCCTCGAAAAGATTGTACCCCGCTTGACAGGGTAATCCCTTCCAATACGCCCGCTTCAACCTTTACCTGAGGTGCTTGTGCAAAAACATATGATGAAATAAAAAAAACGATAGTAGTAAAAAAGATCTTTTTCATAATGAGGGTCTTTTAATTCTATTTTTATTCTTCTTTCAGTTAAAATACTAAATAAAATCCATAGAACGACGGCCGGCTTATTTTTTACAGCAGAAAATAAGATCAATCACTGGACAACATAAATGAACACTGCGATAGCCTAATTGGTAAACCAGACAAAAAGTAAAATCAACCATTGCGCAACGATACAAATCCAAAATGGTCTGCTGCTTGGTGTCGTCAGTATCTCGAGTACTTGAATAAATTTTGACTTTAAAATAGTATAGAAACTCTCGTTATGATCCAAATCAAGGGTCTCAAACTTCACTTTATTCAAACCAAAAACAAGAATCCGCTTGACCCAAGGATTCTCTATCTGGGTATTTTTTACATCATTGATCAATTTAAGTTTTGCGAACGTGTAATCAGCGGCATTTTGTATTACATCGGGTTGATTCGATTGAAAAATCAATAAAACCTTATCAAAGGCTGGAAGGATAAGGTCATCCTGCCTTTCTTCAACAACGATGCTCGCAATCTTTGAAAATACATATCTGTTGCTAAAAAGAAAGAGCAATACAGGCAACAAAATCAACCCTATTAACCAAATAAATTTACCGGCGGTTTGCGCGTGATTGATCATTGAAAAGAAAGCATCATGACTGTTCTTTAATTGAAAACTCCCAATTATGAGATATAATAGAGTGGAAACAATGGCTACCAGATAATACTTGACCAAAGTCTTTGTTCCCAGTACGCCCAATTTTTTTAAATAAGATAATTGTGTTTTCATCATGTTAAAATTAATTACCCTAATTTAGAATTATTCTCCAAAAATTGAACCATAGGATCAATTCCCGAATAGTTTCATTTTAAATTCGCTGTGGAAGAATTTTTATTCGTCGCCCGGTTCTTCGGTCAGGTTCACCGCTGGGCCAAAATTAGGCATAGCATCACACATCCAGACTATATCCGTCGATCAATATTTTAAAAAAATATTGCGTAGCTAAATAACTACACGTATATTAGTAGTCAAATGACTTCACTATGAATTTAAGACGAGACGTATTCCAGGCTATAGCAGACCCCACCAGAAGAGCAATCTTGCTTCTTTTGGCATCCCAAGCGATGACTGCAGGGGCTATCGCAGCCAATTTCAACACAGCAAGACCGACGGTTTCAAAACATCTGCAGATATTGACAGAATGTGAATTATTAAAATCCCAACAAAATGGGCGCGAGATATACTATCAGCTTAACCCTCCAAAAATGAAAGAAATAGCCGATTTTATCGAACCGTTCCGCCAGATGTGGGACGACAGATTCAACAAATTGGAAGCTATTATGAAAAACTACAAGAACAAATAAAATGGAAGCAAAAACCAATGTCCAGGCCACGGACAATAAACAGGAAATAGTGATCACAAGAGAATTCGATTTACCATTGGAGCTCCTCTTCAAAGCCTATGAGGACCCCGAAATCTTCGAACAGTGGATGGGAACCAAAGTGTTAAAATTAGAAAATAGAAAGCATGGCTCTTATGCATTCGAAACATCTCACAATGGAACTGTTATGTTCAGCGCAAATGGGACGATACATGAATTTCTGCCCAATCAACGCATTACCAGAACTTTCGAAATGGAGAACTCTCCATTTCCCGTGCAGTTGGAATATCTAACTTTTGAAAAAATAAATGAAGAGCGGAGCAGGCTGCAAATACAGATCGTATTTCAGTCGGTAGAATTTCGTAACCAGCTCTTACAGATGCCCTTCGCACAAGGCATTAATATGGCTCACAACAGATTGCAGGAAATCGTTTCTAAACTTACTTAAACCGAATTTTATGAACTTAAAAGCAGCACATTTTTTCGAAAATGCAAAAAAATGGAAGGAAGAATTCATCCTTTTGAGAGAAATTATTTGTGAAAACCAAGTACTTGAGGAGGATTATAAGTGGATGCACCCCTGCTATACCTTCCAGGACAAAAATGTTGTATTGATCCATGGATTTAAAGAATACTGTGCCCTCCTTTTTCACAAAGGCGCATTACTAAAAGATCCAAAAAATATGCTGATCCAACAGACCGAAAATGTTCAATCAGCTAGACAGATACGGTTCACAAATAGCGGGCAAATTGAAGCGTCAAGAGAGGCTATAGCGGAATATATCCGTGAAGCGATAGAGATTGAAAAATCCGGCAAAAAAGTTGAAATGCGAAAGACTGCAGACTATCCTGTACCCCAAGAATTTACCCGTGCACTTCATGAAGACCCTTTACTTCAAGTAGCCTTTCAATCACTGACTCCAGGTCGGCAAAAAGCTTATCTTTTCTACTTTAATCAGGCAAAGCAGGTTAAAACACGTGAGGCTAGAATCGAAAAATATTACCAGCATATCCTAGATGGAAAAGGTATCGATGACTAACATATTTATTACAGTGTATACGGTGTATATTTGTCGATAAAGAGTAGATTTGTCTAAATCAAAATAGACAGAACTAAACTAGGACGAACGAAACATCTATCGAAACAATAGAATGTAGACAATTCGTCATCTTATTATATAGCTGAATTTACATGAATAAAAAATTGTTATTGCTCATCTGCGGCTTACTGCCAATCATTTCAAAGGCTCAGAAAAAAAATATTGCACCCCGACGTCCGAATATCGTTTTCATCCTGACAGACGATTTTACGGCCCAAGCTTGGGGAGTTTATGGCGGGATCTTAAAGGATGTTGTCAAGAATCCCAACATTGAAACATTGGCGAGTCAAGGCGCTGTACTCACTAATACATTTTGCACCAATTCAATCTGTACACCTAGCCGCGCAACCATACTCACAGGACAATACAGTAACAAAAACCAAGTCTACACACTTGAAGATGCACTGGATCCCGAAAAAGAAAATATCGCAAAAGATCTCCACAATGCAGGCTACCAAACTGCTGTTTTTGGAAAATGGCACCTAAAAAAAAGACCTAGTGGATTTGACGATTTTAAAGTCCTCCCTGGCCACGGAGTTTATCATAATCCGACTTACCTCTCCAAAGATAACTGGAATGATAAAGAAGAAGCGGGAACACCTTACCAAGGCTACGTGGATGATATCACAACAGAATTGAGCCTCGACTGGATAAAATCGCGCAACCCAGACAAGCCGTTCTTTCTGATGTGTCATTACAAAGCTACACATGAACCTTTTGATTTTGCCGATAGATTCAAAGACTACTATAATGACGTTGAGTTTCCTTATCCACCGACCTTTTTGGATTCAGGTGCCATTACTACGGGACGTTCTTTTGAAGGCCAGCCATTGGAGGAACTTGGTCATCGTTATGAGCAAGCTTCTGTAGGCCCTTTTTGGACATCCTACCCTGAGCTACCATTCTCCACAAAAGGGATGGCCCCCTTAGAAGCTCGCAAAAAGATATATCAAAAATTCATCAAAGATTATCTACGTTGTGTTGCTGGAATCGATGATAATTTAGGGAAAATTATGCGTTATCTTAAAGCGGCAGATTTAGATGAAAATACCGTCGTCATCTTAGCTTCCGATCAAGGGTATTTTCTGGGTGAGCATAATTTTATGGATAAGCGCTTAATGTACGAAGAGTCATTGCGCATGCCTTTCGTCATCAGCTATCCAAAAGAAATCAAAGCCGGTAGTAAATTAGATGACATGATTCTAAATATCGATTTCGCGGCGCTGTTTGCAGACTACGCCGGCATTAAAAAACCAGCTTACATCCAAGGCAAAAGCTTTCGGAATAACCTCAGAGGAAATACATCCAAAGACTGGCGGTCCGCCATGTATTACCGTTACTGGCAGCATGCTCCAATACGCCCTGCCCATCTTGGAGTCCGTGACGAACGCTACAAACTGATCTATTTTTATGGACAGCCTTTAGAAATGACTGGCAGCGATTCAAAAACAACAGCTCCAGCATGGGAATTCTACGATTTACAGCAGGATCCCATGGAAACGCACAATGCTATTCTGGACAAAAAATATGTCAAAGAAATTGCTAGGTTAAAGAAAAAACTAACCAAACTTAAAGCGGAAGCGGGGGACGATGATCAGACAAGACCAGCTTTTCAGCAATTACTCAAAAAGGAAGATTTAATTGACAAATAATTACTGAACAACTCCAACACAGATAAATATCGCCGTATGTTGGGTAACGGGTAAAATGACATAGAAGGAACCGAAGTACATCCGGCAGCACAATTATAGATAAAACAAAATGTCTCGATTTGATCGAGACATTTTGTTTTTTAATCACTATTAAACAGCTGTATAACCACCGTCAACTAAATAATAACCTCCAGTCATAAACGACGATTTGTCCGAACTTAAAAAAAGAACCAATTCAGCCACTTCTTCTGCTTTTCCCAAACGTCCAATGGGATGCTTACTGATTAATGCATTAACATGTTCTTTATCCAGTTTAGCTAATAAGGGGGTATCGATATAACCTGGTCCGACTGCATTGCAACGGATATTTTTTTGACCATATTCTGCACCAATATTTTTCGTCAAACCCACCACTGCATGTTTTGCTGAAGTGTAGGCACTCGATAGAGGAGCCGCAACAGTACCATGAATGGAAGCCATGTTGACGATAACACCGCCGCCATTCTTTTCCATCGCTTCTATTTGATACTTACAGCCATAAAAAACACCATTGAAATTAATATCAATCACTTTTTTCCAACCATCTAAACTATAGTCTCCCGTCAATGCAGCTTCTCCTCCGATCCCAGCATTGTTACATGCGATATCAAGTCTACCAAATGTTTTAACCGCAAATCCAACCAACGCTTCATTATCAGCCGGGGATGAACTATCTGCTTTAAAAAATGCTGCTTCTCCACCTAGAGATTCGATTTGTTTTACGGTTTCATGCCCCGCTTGCTCGTTGATATCCGAGACAATGACTTTTGCACCTTCCTTGCCATAAGCCAATGCAACAGCCAGCCCGATTCCCGAACCAGCCCCTGTTACTAAAGCTACTTTATCTGCTAAAATTTTCATATGATATAAATTTTATGATAATTACAATTTACTAAAAGCAAAGGTGAATAGGTAGGCAAAGACCATTTACTTTATTTAAAACGAAACTAAGATGACATTTCTCAATTTTGTAGCTGCGGATATTTTTTGTACAATCTATCCAAGAAGAAACGCCCCATTAATTGAAGTCTGGCCTGTGTTTCAAACATCCCTGCACCAGGAGAAATAATACCATGTGGCATGCGCTGTACAGTACCGTAATAAATAATATCAAGTCCATTTCCGTTAACTTCAAGATGCATTTTCTTCGGCTTTAATCCCATAACAGAGCCCATACGTGTCACTTTTTCAGAATTGCTGATCTGTGCTGGTCTCGCATCAAGTAAAGTTGCCTGATCGAAAACCAAATGATCCCTTGCTTCGCCATCATCAAAAAACACATAATGTAACTCATTATTGCTGAGCACCAGATAAGAAGCATTATCCCGTTCGCTATAACGAGCCTTTACCCCTACAGCTGCCCAGGCAACAGTCTTCGCGGCAGTCGCTGCAGCCGAAGCAACTTTGTCCCCCACCGTTGCAATATACGCGCACTGCGTAAAGGCATCAATGGGAGCGCCATTCATTTGTTTCCTTAATGCGTTAAATTCATCATTTAACAAGTCATCCTTTACTGCTGGCGCCAAGGAAATCCCAGATTCTCCTTCATACTTTTTGGCCGTCTCTTTTTGCTTCTTCATCATCATAAGAGAAATGAATACGCAAACAACAACGATCACAGCAAAAATACCAATGTACAACATCATAAAATAAAAATTTAGAAAGGGTTTATAATTTCATAAAAAATCCAGAAAGTGGATAACATAATTAAGTTTCCACTCTCTGGATTGGTCGGTTGCAAAAATTTTGCCAGACTAAAGAATTTTATCCGGATAGTGAATATTATTTAAAGCAGTTTGGTGCATATCCACCCAAATATCGGTATTTGACTGATTTACAAGCCAGTTGGGAGAGCTACGCATATCAGCATCCTGATCGTTATTATAGACAGATGGAAAATCGGACTCTCTGGCTCTAAGCAAAATGACAATTGTACCAGGCATCAATAATGGAATATCGCCTAAGACGAGATTATAAAATCCATCTTCCAGCAATTGTGGATTAAAACGCTGTAAACTATCATAACTTCGTTCCAATTTACCGATCAGTTTTTCCAGCTCATGGGGGTAATGGGCCTCCACATAAGACTCAAACAGGCCGGAGCCCTTATTATAGGATCCTGATTTCATCAGGTTTAGCGCTTCATTTCTATAAACCTGCAACCAGCGATCCGAAGCCAGATCATGATATTCTGCATCCGCATGTTTACCATCACGTTGCAAAGCCCAAATCTTCAGTTGCTTGAGCCGTTCTGTTTCCTCCAATCCATTTTTCTCCATCCTACTATCCCTCCCGTTCGTTGAGCTCCAATTGCAATAAAATATCGCGTTTCTTACCTTCAATCAAAGACAAATTGCCGGCAACAAAAACACCTTTCTGTCCCGAATTTTTGCTAATTCCATATACAGATGATTCATCGCCGGGATCTGACTCACCTTCATAGCGAAATAGGTAATCAATCCTGTATTGATCCGCGTTAGCCAGCAAATCGTCAAATTCAATGTTGTAGTCAATTGTATAGCCCAAATTGTTTAACTTTTCCAACGCAACACTTGCAGATGAGTACCCATGCATTCTTTCCATAGTTGATTATTCTAAATCCGATCCAAATTCTATTTTTTTATTATAAAACGATTGGCGAAAGAGTTTTGTTTTCCACAATTTGAAATAGTTTATTCAAAATCATATTTCTATTTTTGTGCTACCAAACACGATAATATATGGCAAATCTAGAAGCACCTGCTTATCAGCATACTCCCCAACTAGCATTTCAACGATTACTCGACGTCTTATATACTTTAAGAACTGAATGTCCATGGGATAAAAAACAAACCATGGAATCCCTTCGACATCTGACCATGGAGGAAATGTATGAATTGACAGATGCCATCTTAGAGAAAGATTACCCCGAAATAAAGAAAGAACTTGGCGATGTATTGATGCACCTTGTATTCTATGCACGCATTGCGGAGGAAGAGGGACAGTTCAATATCGTAGATGTGCTCAACGCAATCTGTGATAAATTGATTACGCGTCATCCCCACATCTACTCCGATACCAATGCTGACACAGAAGATCAAGTTAAATCCAATTGGGAAACCATTAAACTCAAAGAAGGTAACAAGTCTGTTTTGTCTGGCGTGCCAAAAGGACTACCCGCTTTAGTCAAGGCCTATCGTATCCAAGATAAGGTTCGTGGTGTTGGGTTCGACTGGGAAGACAAGAAACAAGTCTGGGAAAAAGTAGAGGAAGAACTTGCTGAATTTAAAGCTGAATTTAATATAGAGACTGCCGCTCCACTCGATCAGGAAAAAGCGGAAGGTGAATTTGGCGACCTTTTATTCTCATTGATAAATTATGCACGGCATATTGGCATAAACCCCGAAAATGCGCTCGAACGAACCAACAAAAAATTCATTGAGCGATTTAGCTATTTGGAGCAAAAAGCAGCTGCAAATAATCAACAGTTGCAGGAAATGAGTTTAGAAGAAATGGACGTTTATTGGAATGAAGCTAAAAAAATTAAAAAATAAAGCCACTCCTAAAAAGGAAATCAACAACGGAATTTAATTCGACTTTGTCAAATTTATACGTAAATTCGCAGGAATATGGAAACAGTTGTTAGCGGTATCAGAAGTACCGGAAAATTACATTTAGGAAATTACTACGGCGCATTGAGCAATTTTGTGAAAATGCAAAATGAATATAATTGCTTTTTTTTCATTGCAGACTTACATTCACTGACGACCCACCCCACCCCGCACGGCCTTCAGGGAACAGTTCGCCAAGTTATTGTCGAATATTTAGCAGCAGGAATAGACCCAGAAAAATCGACAATTTACGTTCAATCAGACGTTCCAGAAGTTGCGGAACTCTATCTTTACATGAATATGAACGCCTATCTTGGAGAACTTGAACGGGCTACTGCGTTTAAAGACAAAGTCAGAAGCAATCCCGATAATGTCAACGCAGGTTTATTGACCTATCCGGTCCTGATGGCCTGTGATATATTGATTCATCATGGCACAAAGGTTCCTGTAGGTAAGGATCAGGAACAACATCTGGAAATGACAAGAACTTTTGGCAATCGATTCAATCGCTTGTATAACGTGGATTATTTCAAGGAAGCATTCGCCTTCTCCTATTCAGATAAATTAGTTAAAGTTCCTGGGCTAGCAGGCCAAGGGAAAATGGGTAAGTCAAACGGCGAAGCAGATTGTATTTATCTTTCGGACAGTGAAACAGTAATCCGCAAAAAAGTAATGCGTGCAGTGTCCGATTCCGGACCAACTGAAATGAATCAGCCAAAACCCGAAGCCATTCAAAATCTCTTTGATTTGATGAAAGTCGTATCGACCCCTGATACACTGCAACATTTTGACGATCTGTATAATAAATGTGAAATTCGTTATGGCGATTTTAAGAAGCAATTGGCAGAAGATATGGTATTGGCGACAAATGATGTGCGTTTACGAATTGAAGATATTTCAAATGACGATGCGTACATTGCAAAAGTTGCGAAAATGGGTGCTGAAAAGGCTAGCGAATCTGCCCGAAAAACGCTGAAAGAGGTTCGAGAGATAATTGGTATTAAAAGATTTTATTAAGCTAGAAATAATATGCATATAGCTATCGTTGGAAATATAGGTGCCGGAAAAACGACATTAACAGAGTTGTTGGCCAGCCACTTCAAATTTGAACCTCAGTTTGAAGCTGTAGACAACAACCCTTATCTGGAAGATTTTTATTCAGACATGAAACGCTGGGCATTCAATCTTCAGATTTTTTTCCTAAACAGTCGCTTTAGACATATTGTAAAATTACAGGAAACAGGCATCGATATGATTCAAGATCGCACCATCTATGAAGATGCGTATATTTTTGCCGAAAACTTGTATGATATGGGCTTAATGAGCGCGCGTGACTTTGAAAATTATAGTAATATTTTTCAAAGCATCATCCACTATATCAAACCACCGGATTTATTGATTTACCTCAAAGCATCCGTTCCTACTTTGGTTAATAATATTCAAAAAAGGGGCCGTGATTACGAATCAGCAATTCGCTTGGATTATTTATCGAAACTCAACGATAAATATGATAAATGGATCAATAATTACAAAGAAGGTAAAGTAATGGTTCTGGACAAAGACAATTTGGATTTCACAAAAAATCCAGAAGACCTCGGTGGCATCATTCAAAAAATCGAAGCCGAACTATTCGGGTTATTTGAATAATAACTAAATAAGAAAAGCCTGTAAATACCTTAATTTTACAGGCTTTTTGATAAACACGGATTCCCCCAGCTATTGATAAAAATTAAAAGATGAAATTTTTAGGCATTATCCCCGCCAGATTTGCGTCGAGCAGATTCCCTGGAAAACCGCTGATCGACATCGAAGGAAAAACAATGATCCAAAGGGTCTATGAGCAGGTCAAAAAATCAACAAGATTAAACGAAGTCGTTGTCGCAACGGACGACCAGCGCATAGTCGACAATGTATTGTCTTTTGGAGGCAAAGTTGTCATGACTGCATCGCATCACCAATCTGGAACAGACCGCTGCGCTGAAGTTATAGCCCAAATGCCAGGTTATGATATTGCCATCAATATTCAGGGTGACGAACCTTTTATCAATCCGGCGCAAATTGATCTATTAGCAACCTGCTTCGAAGTCCCGAATACACAAATTGCAACCTTAGTAAAGGAAATTACGCATGAAGAGGATCTATTCAATGTAAATATTCCTAAAGTTGTCAGAAACAATAAAGGAGAAGCAATTTACTTTAGCAGGCAGACAATCCCTTTTTTAAGAGGTGCAGAAAAAGAACAATGGTTACAAAAGCAAACATTCTATAAACATATCGGAATATATGCTTATCAGGTAGATACCTTAAAAGCACTGACACACCTTCCTATTTCCATGCTTGAAGAAGCAGAAGCATTGGAACAGCTACGCTGGTTGGAAAACGGTTACGCTATCAAAACAGCAATTACGAACCATGAAACTGTCGCTGTGGACACACGAGAAGACCTCGACAAAATACTAAAGCTATTTTTCAATAAATAGTGAAAATTACCGGTGTTCGGTGTAATATAAAGACCGGACACCTTCTAATAGAACCTGTTTATCGGCATCACTTAGCTTAATTAGCTGATCTTTTGCCCTGATCAGTTCATCCAACTGCAATTTGGTACTTACACCAACTACAGCTGTGGCGACGGCTGGATTGGAAAAGACATATGAAAGTGCAATAATCATATTTTCTTTACCTATACGCTTAGAAAGATTCATTAAGTTTCTCACAATATGGGATACTTCACCCGAACTATATTGAAGAAATGGTTCTATAGCCTTATTGATGAGAAGGCCTTTTGCTAAAGCTCCGCGCACGACGATATTTACTCCTCTATCCACTAGCAAGCCACTGATTTCCTCTTCTGGCCGTCGATCCAGTAGACTGTATTGCATCATTACAGAAGCAATATCAGATTTGGCTAGAAATGCTTTGATGACATTCGGACGAATGGATGAAAGACCATAAGCACGGATTTTGCCTTGTTTCTTCAACAGTTCAAAAGCTTCAATAAATTCTTCTATCGGATCTTCTATCGTACCGCCATGTAGCTGATAAAGATCTATGTAATCCGTTTTTAAACGTGACAACGAACCTTCAACAGCCTTGATAATATAATCTTTAGAGGCCTTCCAATCCCAACCCGAACCATCTGCACGCCAAAGATTACCTACCTTTGAGGCCAGCACAATATGCTTGCGAAAGCTTTGCACACTCTCCCCGACGATCATCTCGTTTTGACCCTTATCATAGAGATCAGCCGTATCGAAGAAAGTGATCCCTTTCTCGTAAGCTTTTTGGATAATATCTTTGGATTGTTTGGACTGATTGCCTTTTAGCGACATGCAGCCCAAACCTATTTCCGAAACGATTAAGCTTGTATTTCCTAATTTACGTTGTTCCATCTGCACCAATATCAAGCAATTCTACCTCAAACACCAATGTGCTGTTTGCAGGAATTTCACCTGTTGCCCGTTCGCCATACGCTAATCTGCTTGGTATAAAAAATTTATACTTTGCACCTTTGGACATTAACGGGATTCCAATCTGCCAACCTTTGATCACCTGACCCAAGGATAGTTTCAATGGCTCCTTACGATCATATGAGCTATCAAATTGCTTTCCATTCAATAAGGTACCTTTATAATGCACAGTTACCTCATCGTCACTTTTTGGCTTTGGACCTTCGGTTTGATTTAAAACAAGATATTGAATTCCTTCACTTGTAGATTTCATCCCAGCAACCTTTGCATTTTCGGCAAAAAATTTATCTTCTTCAGCCCGGCTCGCAGCTTCTTTTTTAGCACGGACATCCATAATCGCCTGTTGGATCACTGATCTCCCCTGCCCCTCTTCCAATAGTGACTTCTCTCCTTTCAAAACGTCCGAAATTGCTTTTGCAATAACATCTGACTTCAAGTAATCGATCTCAATAGATTTTAGGGAATTTCCGATATCGGCACCAAATGCATAGGACACAGAATCGGCCTTCGTTTTCAGTTGATTTGTTGCACTTGATTTAGTTGCGACGACCTTCTTCTTCGCCGTCGTTTTTGTTTTTTTTTGTTGAGCAAATCCTGTGACCGTTGTCAAGGATAATAGGGCTAATGCAATATACTTCATGTTTGTTTAACGGTGCTTCTGCACGATTTCATTTATAATTTCCTGCGTGATATTAGGGTAATCAACTTCAACCCTAGATTTACTGTTGAGCCAGGCTTCTATCGCCAGCATGTTTTTCTGTTTTAAGCTCGAAATTACAGGCACCCCCATTTCCTCCAAAGATGCAGCGTTCAAATGCTGTTCATATTGATTTTTCATCGGGATAACCAACAGTTTCTTTTTCAAATATAACGCTTCTGCCGGTGTTTCAAAACCTGCCCCACATAAAACTCCAGAAGAAGAGGCCATACTATCAATAAAAGATTGGTTATTGATCGGTTTGATAGTTACATTTTTCATTTCAAACGCCTTTGAATTATGTTTGCTAAATACATCCCACTTCACATCTGGAAACTTCATCAAATGCTTCAATAAATGGGCGTCGTCATACGCAGGGAGGTAAACAGTGTAATGACCTTGATCTGTTACGTTCAATTCGCGTACGGCATTACGAATCACCGGCGGATAAATATGCTTGGAGTAACGCTTGAAATGAAAGCCATAAGAATGTGTAGATGGCGCATAATTTTTCATAATAAATTTACCCAGCATATCACTCTCATCTGGCTTCGGGCTTGCAGGATCCAAGGCCGCTATCTGATGACTCAAACCAATGCACTCCAAATCTTTGGAGTGACAAGCCCAAGCAGAAATCGGCTCAAAATCATTGATCACGAGATCATAGTTTTCAATGGGTAAGCTCTTAATTTCATTGGTAAATTTACGGATCGTCGAACTCATAAAAGTTTTCCATAAATCTACCCCACCTGATTTACCAAAAATAAAACTCAAGCCATGAAAACGGTATTTCACTTCGAAGGGTAAAGATAAATCCGCCTGAATTCCACTCACCAATACATCTACTTCCCCTAACTCCCTCAAGCACGGAACAATATCCATCGCCCGGCTCAGATGCCCATTTCCTGTTCCTTGTACGGCATACAATATCTTCATAACGACTATATTTTGTGTCGGCAAATTAATCAATTTTAACGAGTATCAATATTATTTTATTGTTCACACATGTTAAGAAAATATAAATTAACATCAATAAGTAATTCCATTAATCTATTTTTAATTTTCCTTTATGTATATTTAATATCAACAATTAATTAATAGCCAGTTTGATACCATATGAAGTCTCTATTTTATTGGATGCTCGCCACAGCGGCCATATTAACGCTCACATCGTGGGGATTTTTTGCCCATAAAAAGATCAATCACTATGCCGTCTTCGCCCTTCCAGCAAAGCTGGCAAAATTCTATAAGGTCAATATAGACCTTATTACCGAAAAAGCGGTCGATCCAGACAAGCGTTGCTTCACGGATAGCGCGGAAGGTCCCAGACATTTTATCGATATTGATGACTATCGCGAAGACAGAATAATCGATTCGATTCCTATACATTGGTCACATGTCAAAGAAAAATTTCAGGAAAAACAATTATTAAAGAATGGTATTGTCCCCTGGCAGATCAATCTTACCTATCAAAAGCTTGTTAAAGCTTTTCAAGCAAAAGATTATAAACGGATCATCAAACATTCAGCAGAACTTGGCCATTATATAGCAGATGCCCATGTACCGTTGCATACCACTAAAAATTACAATGGACAGCTGACAAATCAAATAGGTATACACGCATTCTGGGAAAGTCGCTTACCAGAAATGTTTTCCGAAAAATACAATCTCTTGGTTGGAAAAGCCTGCTATGTTAAGGATCCTTTGGCAGAAGCATGGCAAATCATCCGCGAAAGCAATCGCCTTGTCGATTCAGTCCTAAACATCGAAGCCAATCTCAATCGTCAGTTTAAAGCTTCTCAAAAGAAATCTTTTATTGAACGAAATAACCAACTGGTATGGACTTATTCAGACAACTACGCGATTGCTTATCATAAGACCATGAACGGCATGGTCGAAAGGAGAATGCAAAAAGCAATTTTACGTATTTCCTCCTATTGGTATTCTGCATGGATTGAATCTGGTCAACCTGACCTAAGCAACATTGAAAAAACAAAAATAATTGACAAGCAAGATCCCATTGATATAACTGGGAAAAAACCAATCGGCCGGGAAGAGTGGATGTAGATCAATAGCAATGTCCAGCCGGACTACTTACTATATTAATACCGGACTATTAGTTTTTTAATCAGCTAAGTTACTTTTGCAGCGTAAAAGCTATGAAAAAATCATGTTGAATAAAAAGATTACGTTAACCAAACTTGCAGTAGTGCTGAGTATAGGGGCTGCATCAGCACAGATCAAGGATACCACTGCCTTGAGCGAAGTCATTATTAATCAAAATCGCTTACAGATTCCTTTTTCCAAACAAAGCAAGAATATACAGATATTGACACAGGAAGATATTCAAAGACTCCCAAATCGATCAATTAACGAATTGCTTACTAATATCCCCGGAGTTGATATTCGTCAACGTGGACCATTTGGCTCACAGGCTGATATTAGTATCGACGGTGGCTCTTTTGAACAAACCGCGATCCTACTCAACGGAGTTAAAATTACCGATCCACAGAGTGCCCATCACAACATGAATCTTCCCGTCCCACTCGAAGCCATCGAGCGGATCGAAATCATCAGAGGGCCAGCATCACGGATTTTCGGTATCAATGCCCTCACCGGCGCCATTAATATCGTAACAAAGAAAATTGAATCAAATCAGATTAGCGCCCAAGTATACAGCGGATCCTCATTCAAAGATAATGAACAGACGAGCACAGGGAAGTATTATGGTAAGGGGGTTCAGCTTGGATCACAATTCCGTACCAAGCAGACGAGCCACGGTTTATATTTTGGCCATGAAGACTCGAATGGACAACGTTACAATACAGCATCCAACAACAATAAACTCTATTATGACGGGACATACCAACCTAATGCGTCCAATATGGTACAAGCCAATGTGGGCTATATTAACAATCAATTTGGCGCCAACGGTTACTATGCCGCGCCGAACGACAAGGAGGCTTACGAGCAGGTTAAGACCGCTTTTGCTTCCCTGCAGTCCAAGCATCAATTAACATCGGCATTTTCGATCAGTCCACGTCTTAGTAATCGTTATAACGAAGATGAATATTGGTATTTAGGAAGGGAAACGACAAAAGGAAGAGCCAAACACTATAGTAATGTTTTTGGCGCAGAAATCAATGCTGCATTAGAGCAGCGTTATGGAACCTTCGGCCTAGGACTAGAAAGTAGGTTTGAACATATCAATAGCACCAGTATTGGCCGTCACGACCGCAAAAATTACGGCGGCTATCTTGAATTCAAAACGGAAGCGATCGAAAAACTGATGATCAATGCCGGAGCATATATCAATTATAACTCAAAATTTGGCTGGCAGGTATTTCCAGGTCTCGACTTAGGATACGATATTACTGAGCATTGGAAGATCGTCGTTAATGTAGGATCAAGCCAACGAGTCCCTTCTTTTACAGATCTTTACAATAATCAAACGGCTAACATCGGAAATCCAAACCTTACCTCCGAAAATGCCTATCAGATTGAGGGGGGGATCAAATATCTATCCAATCGGATTGTTGCCCAAGCGGGTTATTTCCACCGTAAAATAGACGATTTCATCGACTGGCAAAAAACCGATGCCAATGCCGCGCCCGGAGCAATTATTCCTTGGCAGCCAACAAATATTGGGAAAAATAAAATCGATGGATTGAATGCATCTTTCCGATACAATATCAATGATCCCAGTGCCACGACACGCTATTTTACAACCCTTAGCTACAATTACCTCAAGCCTAGTGTAACGTTAGCCGATGGAGTATTGTCCAAATACGCGATAGAGAGCCTAAGACATCAAGTTATCATCAACTTTACAGTAAACCACAAAAATTGGATGTTAACCACTGCCAACCGTTTTAATGAACGTATAAGTTACAAATCTTATTTTATCGCAGATATAAGAGCGGCCTACCAATTCCATGACCTAAACATCTTTGCGGATGTGCAAAACATATTCGATAAGAGTTATATCGAAGCAGCCGCTGTTCCCATGCCGGGACGTTGGTTTAGCCTGGGGGCAAAATACAAACTAAATTACTAAATCCAATAAAGGGTAAAATTAGTTGGCTACACATTTTGCCATTCGCAATAAAAAAACCCCAAATGGTCATTCCATTTGGGGTTTTTCATGGTACGCTCATTATTCAGGCGCTTACTTCTTTTTTAAACTGACAACCATAGCTTACTATTTCTTCGGAAGAACCGATAAAATCCCGCCGATTAAATGTTTTTGAAATTCAGGCTCATCATAAGACTCTTCGGTGTGGCCTAGACCTGTATAAAATACTTTGCCACCATCATAGTTCTGCGTCCAGGAAATCGGATGTTGATCACCCATTTTTCCACCTTGGTAGCTTTTTTCATCTAAATTCATTAAAACATGCAATCCCTCTTTCACATCCTTGAAATTATACCATTCATCCTTGTGCCACCAAATCGGATCAAGATGTTTCGTAGCAGCATGTTTTCTATCCAGTACATCAATTTTAGCCTTTTGCACAGCAGGATGAGATGAAAAATATGCACCAACCAGACCATTATACCAAGGCCAATCAAACTCAGTATCCGTCGCAGCGTGGATGCCCACAAATCCCTTACCTGATTGTATATACCGCACAAAGGCTTCTTGTTGTGCACCATCAAGGATATCGCCGGTCGTGCTCAGAAAAATAATAGCATCGTATTTTTTTAATCCCTGGTCTGTAAATAAAGCCGCATCCTCAGAATGATCAGACTTTATCTTTTCCTTATCGAGTAATTGTTTGAGCACCTCCGCTCCTTTTTCAATACTACCGTGTCTAAACCCTTTTGTTTTACTAAAGATCAGTACTTGTTTTTGCGCGTTAACTGCAATTGATACCCCAAAGAGGAGCAACAGAAAAATGAAGATTCTATTCATGATATAAATGGTTATAATGATTTAAGTTTAGGTTTGCGATTTCCAGCAACAATATTATGCTAAAAATTGAAAGTAGGAAATGCCCTATATTCTCCCGCTATAGGACATTTCCCTTATTTTATGAAGTAATTAACTCCCGATAAAAATCAAGACTTTCTATAATGTCATCTTCGGACACATAGATATCATATTGACAGCTGCCAATTTGATCAAGCAGCGCAAAACCAATCTGATTGGACAAGTTTTTCTTATCGTTCCGCATCAAATCTAACAGCGCAGTGTCAATAGAAGAATCAAACGTATAATCCTTAAAATATCTTCTGAACGTTTGGATCAGATCGTTTAATTCATCCAAGGACAGACCATTTAATTTATGCGACAGATACCCTTCACAAATCATTCCGGCCGCAATAGCTTCTCCATGTAACAAAGGAGAAGAATCATTCAGCAAAGAGTATCCTTCAATGGCATGACCAATGGTATGACCAAAGTTTAAAATTTTACGGAGCCCTTTCTCCTTAGGATCCTCAAGAATAACACGATTTTTGATCGAAACAGAGTGCTTAACCAAGGAATTATCGATTTGATCAATTTCAAGAGCCTTTACCTGCTCATAATAAGCGCGATCGAAAATAAGTCCATGTTTGATCACTTCCGCGAAACCTGAGATTAACTGACGTTGATCTAAGGTTTTCAAAAACTGACTTGAAATAAAAACGGCCTGTGGCTGTGCAAAAGTTCCAATAATATTTTTTACACTCCCCATGTCGATACCGGTCTTGCCTCCTACTGACGCGTCTACTTGAGACAATAATGTCGTTGGGATTTGGATAAAATCCATTCCTCTTTTGAAAGTAGATGCTGCAAATCCGCCCATATCTGTTACAACACCGCCCCCAAGATTGATCATCAACGAATGTCTATCGGCTCCAAAATCGAGCATATTATGCCATACGCCAATACAGAAATCAATATTTTTATTCTCCTCCCCCGGATCCACTTCAATGACATCATAATTCGCCAAATTGGGTAAGGCTTGCTGAAATAAAGGCAAACAATTATCTAAGGTATTGGTATCCACCAAAACGATGATCTTTGAGTAATTGCGCTCAGCTAAAAATGCCTCTAATGAGGCCAAAGTATCATCAAAATATACCTGATAGCCCAAACTTTCTATGACTTCCATGCTACGATTCTTTAAGGTTTAAGTTTTCTATTTACCAATATTGTTTAATATTACACCAATTTTATTTGCATCCCATCAAATTCAACAACATCTCCTGGTCTTAATTTGAGTCTTTTCCGATAATCGACCTGCCCATTGTATTTCACATACCCTTCCGCCACAACCCACTGAGCCATAGCACCATGCTCAACCCAATTTAAAGCTTTAAGTAACTGTATAAGCTGTATGTATTCGCCCTCGATTTTAAATTCTTGCATTCCACAAAAATAGTGGTTTCACTGAGGAATACAAGAATAATCATCGTTTTAATGCTTAGTAAATTGCTACATTTGCCTTATTGCAAATAAAGATTATGATTGAGAATTCTGAGCCCAAGACATTATCCTTTGATAATACAGAGATTGCTTTTAAAAGTAAAAGTGATAAGGATTTGGAAAGAGCGTATTGGTTATTCAAAATAATAGCGAATAACTTCTTGACAAAGGTAGGTCCGTCGATGACCAACTTTGCACTGAACATAGGACTACCTATCCAAGGCATCATCCGTAAAACAATCTTCAAACATTTTTGTGGTGGAGAAACCATCGAGGGTTGCGAAACAGCCATCAACGAATTGGGAGAGAACGGTGTAGGCACAATATTGGACTATTCTGTTGAAGGAGAAGAAACTGAAACTGCATTTGACGCTTGTTGTAACGAAGTACTGCGTACCGTAGTTGCTGCCAGCAAAAACAAATACATTCCATTCTCCGTATTTAAACCAACAGGTTTGGGGCGATTTGAACTGTTTGAGAAGGTTAATGCCAAAGAGACGCTAACAGAAAGTGAGCAGGCAGAGTATCAACGTATGTTAGATCGTACAGACCGTATCTGCAAGGCCTGTCACGCTGCAGGTGTAAAAGTATTAGTCGATGCTGAACATTCATGGATTCAAGATGCTATCGATGACATTGCCCGCGAGATGATGGAAAAATACAATATGGAAAAACCAATTGTATATAATACATACCAATTGTACCGCAGTGATAAGTTAGCTTCTTTGAAAGCTGATTTTGAATATGCGAAAGTAAGAGGATTTCACATGGGAGCTAAAATCGTACGTGGTGCATATATGGAAATAGAACGTGCCCGTGCAGCTCAAAAAGGTTATCCGGATCCGATCCAACCGAATAAAGAAGCGTCCGATAGAGATTACAATGAGGCCATTGAATTTATATTAGATCATTTGGACAACTTTGGACTTATGGCAGGTACTCATAATGAGGATAGCAGCATGCTATTGGCAAAAGAAATTGACAGACGTGGTATCGATAGATCCACTGATCGTATCTTCTTTGCCCAGCTATTGGGAATGTCTGACAATCTTAGCTTCAATTTAGCAGCGCACGGTTACAATGTAGCTAAATACATGCCTTATGGACCGGTCAAAGCTGTTATGCCGTACCTTTTCCGTAGAGCACAAGAAAATACATCAGTCGCCGGAGCGACAGGTCGAGAGCTCGGGCTTTTGATTAAAGAAAAACAAAGAAGAAAAGCTAGTCGATAACGACTAGCTTTTTTTTATAGACAGCAAATATCCATTCAATCTGCTTAAAGAGTTTTCCTCAAACACCTCACAATAAATACCGGACTTTTGAAAAACAAAAAGATCCTTCGAGCGTCCTATACCCTCACCTTAACGTTTGGAACAACCTAATTACAAAATCATTCCAAAATTCTTAAAACTATTATTTATGTTTGCAAACTTTTCCCTTAAAACAGAGTTCATAGTGGAAGAGTGCTCCCCGAGAGCTTAAAAGAATACATTTGAAATGGAGGAAAAACTTAGATTATTTGATCTTGCGCGTCAACAGATGGGCAAATACCCCAATCTTGACATATTTGCACACAAAATAGACGGCAAGTGGAATTACATCAAAACAGCAGATTTTCTTGAGCAAGTAGACAATCTCTCCAAAGGTTTGATTGAACTCGGTGTAAAACCAAGCGAAAAAGTTGGTCTCATTGCCGGCAGTAGCATGGAATGGCATCTGATTGATTTTGCAATCCAGCAAATTGGTGCAGTAGTGGTGGCCATCTACCCAAATATTACGGATACAGACTATCAATATATCTTTAATGATGCCGAAATAAGAGTGTGTATTGTCAGCAACAAGGGCCTGTATGACCGCTTGATGAATCTAACCGATTCAATCTATACATTGAAGTATATTTTTTGCATCGCAGATCAGGAAGGGACACGCAGCTGGAAAGAACTCAATGACATAGGCTCAAATTGCTCTTCGGAAAAACTAGCGCTTCTACGAGATCAGGTTAAACCGGAAGATCTCGCTACATTGATTTACACTTCCGGAACCACGGGCAAACCAAAGGGTGTTATGCTTTCGCATAATAATATATTTTCCAATGTATTGGGTGCTGCAGAAATTACTCCTTGTAAAGCGTATGACCGTGGACTGACCTTCCTCCCGCCCTGCCACGCCTATGAGCGTATGGTCTTATATACCTACATGTATCTTGGCTTTACGATTTATATTGCAGAATCTTTTGATAAGATTGGTGATAATCTAAGAGAGGTAAAACCCCATATCATGACCGTTGTCCCCCGTATTCTTGAGAAAGTCTACGAGAAAATCATGAAGACAGGTCACGATCTCACTGGCTTCAAAAGAAAGGTGTTTGACTGGGCAGTTTCCATTGCGGAAGAATATGATCCCAATCCCAAGAAAAGGAGCTTTGCTTATAACGTCAAATTGAAACTGGCCAAACAGCTTGTACTCAATAAATGGTACGAAGCGCTAGGCGGAGAATTGCTCACCGTCGCTTCAGGATCAGCTTCCCTGCATAGTAAATTAACACGCGCTTTCCTGGCTGCTGGTATCCCCTTATATGAAGGATATGGTATGACCGAGGCCTCGCCATTAATTTCCGTCAATCACTACATTAAGGGAATACGTATTGGAACTGTTGGACTTCCCGTCCGTTTTGTCGAAATTAAACTAGCTGAAGACGGAGAAATACTGGTTAAAGGACCCAATGTCATGATGGGATATTATAAGAATAAGGCCGAAACGGATAAAACTATCATCGATGGTTGGCTGCATACGGGTGATATTGGCAAATGGGAAGACGAGAAATTCTTGAAAATCATTGACCGAAAAAAGGAGATGTTCAAAATTTCCGGTGGAAAGTATGTCATCCCTCAACCTATCGAAACGAAACTCGTTGAATCTAAATTTATTGAACAGGCAATGGTGATTGGTGACGGAATGAAATTTGCCTCCGCCTTTATTGTTCCAAACTATGCTCATTTGTTAGACTGGGCTAAAACAGACGCGCCAGAACTTGCAACCATGACGAAGGATGATTTTCTGACCGACCCTGCAATTGTTAAAAAAGTCAATCAGGAGGTACGTCGTGCAAACCAGCATTTTGGGAACTGGGAGCAGATTAAAAAACCAATTATTTTAACAGATGAATTTACTATTGAAAACGGGGAATTAACACCGACACTGAAAATGAAACGGAAAGTAATTCTCGAACACCATCAGGAGGAGTTCAACAACCTCTATCAAATGGAGATGGATTAATCTGTCAACAAAGTAAAATCTTACCACGGCAGCATAGTACTAATACGAATAAAACATGAAATTATTAAAGGATAGAATCCTTCATGATGGCAAAAGTCTTGAAGGCGGCATACTTAAAGTAGACAACTTCATCAATCATCAGATGGATCCTGTATTGATGAAATCTATTGCGGTTGAATTTGTGCGTCGCTTTGCAGACTTACCAATTAATAAAATTATCACGATTGAAGCAAGTGGCATCGCTCCGGCCATCATGCTTGGGTATCTCCTGGAACTTCCGGTTGTATTTGTTAAAAAGGCAAAACCCACCACCATGGCTGATATATATGTAAGCCAGGTACATTCTTTTACTAAAAATAGAACTTACGACATCTGTGTCAGTAAAGAATTTCTTGCGCCCGGAGACAATGTTCTTTTCATAGACGACTTTTTAGCGAATGGAAATGCCGCATTTGGCATGCTTGATCTGGTCAAGCAATCAGGGGCATCATTGCTCGGCATGGGATTTATCATCGAAAAATCTTTTCAGGAAGGGGGCAAAAGATTGAGAGAATTATCCGATTTAAGGGTCGTATCTTTAGCACGTATTAAGTCGCTTGAAGTCAATAAAGTTGGTTTCGAAGAAGATTAAAAGAAAAATAAAAGCCTCATCTTAATCAAGATTGAGGCTTTTTATTCAAACAACAAGATAAATTCTTTCTAATCCCAACGGTAGTCGTTGTAAAAATCTTCAGGATGTCTGCTAATTGCAACATCTTTTACAATCCGGATATTGGCCGCTCCCAAGTTGACATTCAACATAAATGAAGGTACATTTGCTGAAAAATTCCAACGACCATTGCGCATATACACATAACCTCCTCTGTAAGGATCGTAGAATGTTTTGTAATCTCTAAAGTATACATGGTGTCTACTATCGTAACGATGTGCTCTTGCCCAAGCCGGTGCCCCATGACGGTATCCTTTTCGATAAGACTTGGCAACTTCTCTATGATATTTACGATCTTCTTTTTCGCGTTTTTCTAGATATTTCCGATATTCCTTATCCCTTTTCTCTTCATATTTTCTACGCTCTTTGTCCTGTTTCCATTCTCTTTCATGTCCACGATGTTGAGCTGAGGATTGCTGGGGAGCCATGAAGACTAAACCGCCAATTGCCAACGCGAAGTATATCATCTTTCTCATAACAGTATAATTTAAATTTAAAAATCAATTCCACTCTGCCTGTGTTTCATTCTTTTTTACAAGCGTTTCTATGGGTATGACTTCAATGTTTGAACAAAGGTTTAATCGATCACGACGAATTTAATTTGTGCTGCAATATATGGAATCCATTACTTCAATTTAATGTATCTTTGCATCATGTCAAATACGGGATATATCACTGAAGATACCATTGTTGCATTAGCGACATCCTCCGGAACAAATGGAGCAATTGCAGTCATACGCGTTTCGGGCCAGCATGCCATAAAAATTACAAACGAAATATTTAAAGGAAAGAACCTACTTCAACAAGCGTCACATACCATCCATTTTGGAACCATACGCGATGGTGAAGAAATTATCGACGAAGTATTGGTCTCCTTATTTGTAGCCCCGAACTCCTATACCAGAGAAAATTCGGTGGAAATATCAACACATAACTCCAAATATATTATTGAGCGCGTTGTAAATTTACTCATCAAAAAAGGAGCACGTGCCGCTCGTCCGGGAGAATTTACCTTACGTGCCTTCCTCAATGGAGGAATGGATCTATCCCAGGCGGAAGCGGTAGCAGATTTAATTGCATCCAATTCTGCAGCTTCTCATCAAGTGGCGATGCAGCAGATGCGGGGCGGTTTTTCCAATCAGCTTAAATCCCTTCGTGAAGATCTCATTCACTTTGCTTCACTTATTGAGTTAGAGCTTGATTTTTCGGAAGAAGATGTGGAATTTGCAAACAGAGATCAACTTAAAAATCTAATTAATAAAATACAGGTCATTGTTCAAAAATTAGTTCAATCTTTTGAACAAGGCAACGTCCTGAAAAATGGTGTCCCCGTCGTTATTGCCGGAAAACCTAATGTTGGAAAATCAACGTTACTGAACGCTTTTTTAAATGAAGAACGGGCTATCGTTTCCGATATTGCAGGGACTACACGTGATACTATTGAAGATGAAATTAATATTCATGGTGTCACATTCCGATTTATTGACACGGCAGGTATACGGGAAACTGCAGATGTGATCGAAGCCAAAGGAGTTGAACGTACGCGCGAAAAGATGAAACAGGCGCGATTGATTATTTACCTTTTCGATCCAACGCAAGACAAAGTTGAAGAAGTACAGTCTCAGTTACCTGAGATTGAGAATCTCCATATTCCATTTGTTACCATTATTAATAAATCTGATTTACTTTCTGAGAAACAGAAAGCGGCTTATAATGCGCTAAATCCGCTTTATATTTCAGCAAAAGAACAGACCGGCGTCGAAGAATTGAAGGATGAATTAATCAATCGGGTACAATTAGGAAATCTCAATACGGATGATGTCATGGTGACCAATATTCGTCACGTAGAAGCGTTGCAAAAAACAGCAGATTCACTGGAACGCGTTATATATGGTATCGACAATCCGGTCACTTCAGACTTTCTAGCTATGGATATTCGTCAAGCCTTATATCATCTTGGTGAGATCACAGGAAGTGTTTCGACAGACGATTTATTGGATAATATCTTTTCGAAGTTCTGTATCGGAAAATAACTCCTAGAAAAATTCCAATAAATCACTTTCTGCCCCAAAACTCAGAAGGTGGTTTATTGGTATTAAATACTCTCTAATTCCTACTACTTTTATTACCGAGAGCCCTTTATTCGCCGCTCCAAACAGCAATACAAGATATTGGAAAGAAATAGACTTATAGATAAGAAAGAAATGAATAGGATAAAAAAGTTAGCTTTCCCTTTACTTAAATTGCTTAGGTCTGTCTTTTTCTGCTGCCCTTGCGGCAATCTCATCAATGCGTTTTTTGCGGGTATCTGGTCTTTTGGCGAGAACAATCCATTGCAACATCATTTTTTTGACGGATTTACTCAATTCAAGAAAATAATCTTTTGAACCAGCATAATGTTGAAATGCTTCATCCAAATCCTCGGGAATAATTAATTCTTCCACACTGTCCAAAATTGACCAAGAGCCATTTTCTTGTGCTATTTTTATAACCTCATGCCCCGCTGGAGTCATCAGATTCGCATCGATTAGTTTTTTAACTTTTTCTTTGTTAATTTTAGACCAGGTACTATTGGGTTTTCTTCGGCTAAATAACTGCATGAATGAATAGGCATCAATCGGCCTCCTCGTGCTATCAATCCAGCCAAAACACAAAGCTTCATCCACAAGTTCTGTCCAGTTGACCACCGGTAAATTTGATTTTTTAGTATTACAGATCACCCAAATTGATTGTGCTATGTGGTGATTGTTCTTAAGCCAAAATCGCCACTCTTCCTTTGTATTCAGATAAATAGTGATTCTCTCCGCCGAATTCTGTTTGATCATTAATTTAGTTTTTTAGTCCTTACTGGTATGAATAAAATTTGTCTATTGTGAAAATACGTTTTTTTTTGAATACTAGTCATCCATGTTCTGCAGAACAACAACGACCAGCTTGTCCTATTGACAAACTCAAATTATTCAGCAGCATTTTCATTCTTAAATTTTAAGAATATATCTTTTGGGAACTAATAGAAGTATTAAGAGTAGAACAATTTGTATACAGATTACTAAAAACAAAATAGTTTGAGTTCGAAAAGCAAGTTCAGAGACTCGTTTTGCGTTTCCGCGCCGTAAATCGATCTGATTTTTCAGCACATGCTTTTCACAGCTGTCAATATCAGCCCGCTGCTCTATTTTCCATTTTTCCTCATTTGCCAAATGATTATTTTTCGTAGGCGCCAAGTCGATAGCGTCGAATAGTGTAAAAAAAAACCAACAACAGCCAATAATGGTAATTAAAGTCAAGCTAATCAGTATTTTCTTTATCATACGTATTTATTTTTGCATTTCGTTTCAAATAATAAGTCCTTAAAAAAATTACGATCAACACAGAAGTTAATCCCGAAACCAGAAAAGACGAAAACTGGAAAATAGCTTCACCAAACGCTTTACTGTCGCCAAAACACTGTACTGAGTTTCCCCATATATCTGTGCCCATATCCCCCTCATAAATACATTTCCGACAAGCCCAATATTCGGGAAGTATAATTCCGAGATAAATTGGTAACAAAATACCATAACAAGTAAGAAGAATAATTGTTATTGCACGAATCAATTTCATATTATCTATATACCTAAACTTTTTATTCGTTAAACACCACAATCGCCAATTTACAGTATTACAATATCTAAAAAATCAATAGTTTATATGTGTTGGCAATCATTTATAATTCGTTAGCGATCCATCAATTTACACAAACGTTTGTGTATTCAATTTACTTGAATCTATAATTTATTCTCAGTATACTCGTGATAACATTATAATCAATTACCCAGAACGGCAGCTCAAAAAATAGACTAAACAGACAGTAAAGCAACATTACCGGAATACGGACTAATATATTCTTATAGAAACATATTTTAAAACGCTAAAAAAATGAAACAAACCGGTTTAAAAATCAAGCAGAAATGGAAGTTCTTCGCGATATTCATCACCTGCTATTTACCTCACTTACTGAGTATGGCGCAATCCAGCGCGCCGATTCTTCGAATCGGTATAATGGCTGACATGCAATACGCAGACAAAACAGACCATGGCAGTAGGTTCTACCACAATTCGTTAATGAAAGTAGATACTGCCGTAGAATTCTTCAATCGCAATAAGGTCGATTTTTCGTTGATTCTTGGCGATCTTGTCGATGAAGGGCCAAAAGATCTACCCCTGTTATTCGAACATCTCTCCCCATTAAAAAAGCCGAGGTATTGTCTACTTGGAAACCACGACTACGTCAACGTATCCAACCCTGACCTTCTGCATAATATTTTTGGCATGCCATATAAATACTACGCATTTACCAAGGGAAAATGGCGGTTTGTGTTCTTAAACACGAATGCCCTCAGTGAATATGCCACAACAGCCAATTCAGCAGAACGGAGCAAGTGGAAATTATTGGTCGATAGTCTAAAAGCAAGTGGAAGAAAAAATACACAACCCTGGAATGGCGGAGTTGATAATAAACAGCTCTTATGGCTACAAAACGAACTTGCCCAAGCACGCAACAACAAGGAGCATGTAATCGTATTAACACATCATCCATTATTGCCAGAAAATGGCTATGAAACACTCAATAATAGGCAAGTTCTTGCTATACTCCATAAATTTCCTGAAGTTAAACTGGTACTTTCCGGACATAACCATAAAGGCAATTTTGTACAGGAAAACAATATTCCTTTTGTAACCTTGGAAGGTATGATTGAAACTCCTGCCAGCAATGCCTATGGCTTATTGGAACTTTATCCAAAAGAAATCAAAATCAAAGGCCACGGCAGGCTCAGTTCAAGAGCAATTAAGTTTTAACAAAATTCATCCAGAGATTATTCAAACTACAATTAATGTCCTAAAGATAAAACACCCTCAACCGCGAAAGCTTTTGAGGGTGTTTTTTATTGAATCAACTGATATGAACAGGCTATTCCATGGTTGGATTAAATGTTCCGCCCCAATCCTTATTCTGTTTGATAGCTGGATTTTTATCAATGACAGATTGTGCTACGGGGAAGAAATAATAGGTATCTGGCACCAGATTCACTTTATTGCCTGTGCTAGGGACCTGTAAGACACTGTATTTGAACTGATTTTCTTTCAGCGAATAGGTCTTGGCCAGTACATTTGCATCATCCAGATTCATCTCCGTTCCATTTGCGTTTATTGCTATAGCTTCAACACCATGTTTCGTCGTGTTGTTCAGTATATTTAGCTTACGTAACCTTCTTAAATCCCAAAAACGATGCCCCTCAAAACAGAATTCAATATTACGCTCTGCTAAAATAGCCTCCCGCATCTGCTCCTTCGTAGTCGCTGTTATTCCATATTTATTGTCTCCGCCGGGTTCGATTCCTGCTCTTTTTCTGATTTGCGTGACCAGATCTAATGCTGTTGCGAAATTTCCTGTTTCATTTGCTGTTTCAGCATAATTTAAAATTACTTCTGCATAGCGCATTAAAACAAAGTCCACATCATATTGCGTTTCCACTTCGGTTTGCTTCAATGATAATTTGGAATTTTTTAAGATAAAAAATCCACTATACCGATCCAAATTGGAAGAGGGTGTTTTTGCTTTGGGGTTTATACCAAAATCGTCCAGCGCTGGAGCTATACCCACCGAAGTGTATTGCCGTTTGCCTGTCTTCCCTGAAACTTCATAAACCTTGGCATTCCACACAATAGATTTTTCAAAACGCGGATCCCGGTTTTCCCAATAGGATTGTAAAAACTGATCCTCGGTCTTATGATATTTACCTGTTTGATCTGAATATAATTTTCCGTCTTTCATTGGAAATTCTTTTACAAATTCCCAGGATGGAACGGACCCGGCCGGCCCCCTACTTTCAGAACCTGGCCGTACCCCATTATCCCAACTGGCAACTTTATTCGGATAAGTATTAATCACAGCAAAAACGACCTCCGGTCCTTTTTCAACGAGTGCTACATTAGAATAATCAGGAGTCAGACTATAGCCATCCGCTTTAAGCTGTTCATAAGCCAGCTTATTCGCAACATTTGCCTCCTGCCAATAAGCATTCCCATAAGGATTAGAAGGATTAAACTGCGGTGAAGCTTTATATAACAATACCTTCGCTTTAAAAGCTGCGGCAAAATCACCGTCAACCTTTCCATAATCTGCTGTACCCTTAGCAATAGTTTTTGGGAGTAAAGAAATAGCCTGATCCAGATCTTTAATCATCAGCTCAAAACACTCTTTTGTGGAATTGCGAGGTACATTAAGATCATCATTTTTTAAGTCTTGAGGTACCGTAATATAAGGAACACCACCATGGGTCCTGACCATATTAAAATACATATAAGCTCGGAGAAACAAAGATTGGCCAATCACCGCATTTTTAAAGTCTGCTTTTAATACCGTACTTTCACCCACCTTTTGTATAGCTGTATTAATTTTTCGGATGGTCGTATAATCCCAAGATTTGTAAGAGCCATTGTTGACAGTGACCGCATCCAATGGGAAAGCAATGCCAATTAATTGTTCAGAATTTCCATCAGCACTTGAATTCCAGTTGCCAAATAGTGGATATAAATTGGCAAGATAGCCGTTGACTAAATTTGGATCAGCCCATACCTTAGCTTCATCCAGCGAATTGAGATCCTCAATGTCCAATACGTTTTTACAGGAGGACATACACAGAGCCAAGGCGATTAAAGGATAATATATTTTTTTCATCTTTTTCTCATTTAAAATTTAACATCAAGTCCAAACGTGAAGGTTTTCATGACTGGATAAGAATCATACAGTTTTTGCTCAGGATCATGGAACTCTTTCATCGGCGAGAAAACAAACAAATTGGTTCCATTAAAAAACAAATTGACGTCTTTTACGCGTATCTTCTCGGTCATGCTTTTCGGCAATCTGTAAGATACATTAATATCGCGGAGTCTCAGATAAGCTCCATTTCTTATCCAGAATGACGATGGTGCCGCACCAGACTCGGCCCAACCGGAATAGCCTGTGGGACGGGGATATTTGGCATCGGTATTATCGGGTGTCCAGACGTCCGAAGCCCAAATCGGATAATATGGCCGGAAGGTATCGCCATGCTGACGCATGCCGCCGCCTTCCTGGTTGCTTATCATGCGATCATAGGCCAGAACTCCCTGAAATAAGGCGGAAACATAAAAACCCCTCCAGCTTGCATTGAATCCAAAGCCATAATTGATCCGCGGAGAATTATTATCCGATAATAGCTGCATATCGTTATCGTCAATTTTTCCATCGGGACCGCCTGAGTAGTTCGCACCCTGAATATCTTTATATAAGATCATCCCGGGAAAAGGATCTCTTCCGTAAGTTTTAAATCCTTTTGCCTTCAACTCATCGGCTTCAGCCTGCGTCCTCACCAGACCCAGCGCTTCTAAGCCTATAATTCTATTTTCTGGACGTCCAATCCTTGAGCGAAAGTTCTGCGGTTGGCCTGCAGCATACGCTGGTTCTTCGTCAATAATATCCCAGCGATCTTTTGCATAGCCTAGATTTCCATTGAGCCCATAAGTCACCTCGCCAATCCTGTCATTCCAGTTCAAAGAAATCTCCCCGCCTTTATAACTTCTTGCAGCATAGTTTTCAGGTGCAAGTGCACGACCGTAATTATCCGGAACTTTCAACGATCTTGGCCCTAGAATATTCGTTTCCTTACGTGAAAATAGATCAAGACTACCCGTCAGTTTGTTATTGACAAATCCAAAATCCAAACCTAGATTGACACTTTTGGAAGTCGTCCAAGTGAGGTTCTGGGTCGGTGTTGCACCATAGGCAATACCATTGTAATAACGATCTCCGAACATATAACCACCAGAACTGTAATATTTTTCCAGATAGCCAAACTGACCAATTCGATTGGCATTCACATCCAAATCATTACCCGTTGTACCATAAGAGGCCCTGAATTTCAAGTCCGATATCGTATTTTTTATATCCGTAAAGAAGTTCTCGTCCGATACACGCCAGGCTGCCGAGACAGAAGGGAAAAAGCCCCAACGCTTATCTTTAGGAAACAAAGGTGATCCATCGTAGCGGAAAGAAAATTCAGCAATGTACTTATCGGCATAATTGTAATTGGCACGGCCAATGATACCACGCCGTGAATCGATTGTTTCATTGGCCGTTGTTGACCTAAAATTTCGATCGGTAGGATAAATAAACATCTGATCTAGGGCTGTGATTGGATTTTCGGCCCTTGAAGTGACATAAGTCCCTCCTTTCTTGGACTGCTCATAAACCAATGTTCCGTCCACAGCATGTTTACCAAACTTACGATTGTAATTTAAAAACCAGTTTACCTGATATTGCCACAAGCGCTGTGGGTTATAGTCCATAAAAGGCTGGCTCTGACTAAAAGTAAAAATATTGATATTGGCTTCCGAAGGTGGTGCCGGTATAAAACGGTTGTCATTCGGATTCAGGGAGGTAAAAGTGTAGTTCTTCTGAAAACTCATATAGCGCTTGCGCATATAATCTTCAGCAATATAACTACCCACAACTTTTGTCGATAAACCTTGTACCAATTTATCCAGCTTCAAGTTTAAGCTCATAATTGGATTTACCTGTCGCACTTTACGGTCAATATAACGATCCCCGATGACCTGATCAATGACATTCCAGGCTTGCCAGCTTCCCATCGGTGTCTGTACAGGATAAGCCGTTGGTGTATTGCTAGGTGTTCCATCTGCGTTCAAGTAAAAAGGATACATTTTTGGCCAGTTGAATGTAACGCGGTAAAAATCGGATACATCAAAATCATCATCATTGGACGATGTACTAAATGGCCAAAAAAAGCGCTTCGAGTTTGTCTGATTAGCTGAAATATTAAAATCCATGCTAAAATCCTCTGTAATCTGGGCAGAGATATTGCTTCGCAGATTAAACTTCTCATGGTCCAAAGATTTATAAGACCCATTTTCTTTACGGTAGCTCAACAAGCTATAATACGTAATTTTGTCACCGCCACCATTGACCGATATGGATTGTCGATGCGTAAATGGATTGCGCCAGATAACATCATTGGCATTATAATTTTTGTCCTTAAAATAATCAAACTCCTTTTGACCATTTGGTATAGAAAGACCACGAAATTCCGCGACCCTGTTTTGGTAGGTCAATTCATCTTGCGCAGTCGTTAAATTAGCAAGCAGCTCTTGTGTGGGCGTATTGAAGGTATAATTACTTTGCACATTAAAAACCGGTGCTTGTGCTGTACCTTTTTTAGTCGTTACGACAACAACCCCATTACCTGCCCTCGTACCGTATACTGCCGCAGTCGCCGCATCTTTTAAGAAAGTCATTTGGTCAACTTCGTTTGCTTCGAGCACGTCAAACGCAGCTTTATCACGGACTATCCCATCAATTACATACAACGGTTCAGCAAAACTCCCCCGAATACGCAAGCTCGAAGACGCTCCCGCCATCCCCGAAGTATTCGTTACATTGACTCCTGCGGCCCTACCGGCAAGTGAATTGGAAAGATTTGAACTGGGGATATTCTTTAACTGCTCTGCATTTACGGTAGCGACCGAGCCGGTAATATTCCCTTTTCGCTGCTTGCCATAGCCAATGATTACGACCTCTTCGAGTGCTTGGTCACTCGATACCATGACCACATTGACGCTGCCTGAGGAAACGATTACTTCTTGCGTTGCAAATCCCTGATAATTAACAATTAAAACGTCACCGCGCTTAGCCCGAATGGAAAAAACTCCTTGTTGATTGGAAGATGCTTGAACGGATGTTCCTTTGACCGTGATAGTGGCGCCGGCTAATGCCTGCCCTTTCTCATCTTTAACGCCTCCTGTGATCTGATCTTGAGCTGCAATAGCATTATTAGTCGGCTCCAGATTCAGCCCGTAAGAATCAGGCTGATTAAACAGCAGGCAGAGTCCCAAAAGGCTAATGGGTCTCGCCTTTCCATGAAGAAAAAAATTTCTCATCATAATTACAAATTGGTTTAAAATAATAAAGAACCTGTAGGTCCAACTTTGGTTTATTTATTTTCACTGATTTCTTTTTATAAAAAACAGTAAAAGTGGATTAGATTGTCTATTAAATTTAGAAAACAAAATCGTATTAACGAAATTAACATGATTTTTTAATCTAAAATTCACAGAAACGTTACACGCTTAGAACATGCAATGAAAATTATAGAAACAGCGATTTTATTCTTTAGGTGGAGTACCTAAAAAGTAGGTTTTTACAGGGATTTAAAATGGATTTAAATCCCTGTAATCGTCATATTTTATAAACCTTTATGTTTTCGGAAGAGTCAATATCCCATCTCTGAAGAAGTCCTAAATAGGGCGTTAAAATTGTAAACTGGCATTTAGACAAAACTGTCTTCCGTTATACGTGGGTAGTACAACATAGCTCTTTTTCGAATTTTGTAGTCGACTGTCGACAAGAGGTAACAGCCAATAAGCAATTTTAGTGCTCAAGATACCGACCCCTGCTCCCATCGCAATATCCGAGAACCAATGTTTATCGTTATGCATCCGCAAATAACCGGTACCTGCGGCAACAGCATAGCCCGCTATTCCGTACCAAATTGACTCTTGCCTGTATTCCTGCCAAAGCAATTCTGCACCGACAAAGGCGGTTGCCGCATGTCCGGAAGGGAAAGAGTTGTTTGCAGAACTATCTGGACGCCAAACAGGAATGGTGGATTTCATAATTTTTACAGTTGATGTCATAATAATATTAGAAACCGCTGTCGTAAACAGGCGTTGTTTAAGGTTATGTTTGGCGGGCACCCCAACAGCATCCAAAACAAAAACTCCTGCAGTTCCGGCAAAACGGGTGAAATCGTCCAATTTAGTTCTTCGGCTATTCCCTCTCGAAACTTCGGCTCTAATGTCTTCATCTATCCCTTTCAAAAAAGGATTTCCTTTGGCAACGATACCATACGTGATCAATCCCACTGGAACAGCCAATTCTTTGTAAGGAATTTTCTTAAAAAAATGAGATCCACCGCTCGAATCCGATGGTTGTTCCGACAGAATTTGGGCAAATGAGGCAACTGGTAATACAAAAAGTAAAACCAGGATGCAATAAAAAACAATGTATCTTTTGTAATCGAGCATTTTATCCGCTATTATATTGCTGCAAAGATAATACTATAACAAAAAAGTCCGCTGTTTCATGTATTATATAAACAGCGGACTTCTGTTTAAAATTTATTCCTAATCAAAATCCTATCGTAACGCCATTGGCAATGACCGCATCTTTTTTCACAACTACGATACCATCACATATCATGTGGGTCTCAAAGTCGCCATCATTCAGACCTGGCCCACCAATGATGCGAACATCGTCTCCGATACGACAGTTCTTATCCAGGATTGCATTCTCAATATAACAACGTTTTCCAACACCTACCGGTGGTGGCTTCTGTGTATTTCCCCGTTCAAGTACCTCTTCCAATTGCTCATAGTAATCTGTCCCCATCATGTAGGTCGATTTAATAACCGTTCCTTCTCCAATGCGGGAACGGATCCCAATTACAGATCGTTCCAGTTTATCTCCATTTAAGATACAACCATCGGCAATCACTGTATTATTTAAGGTCGTTCCCGAAATTTTGGAAGGCGGAAGCATTCGCGCCCGTGTATACACTGTCTCATTAAACAAATTGAAATCCGGAATATCATCGGTTAATCCAATATTCGCATCAAAAAAAGATTTAATAGTTCCAATATCGGTCCAATAGCCATCAAATTGATAACTCAACACCCGAAGGGCTTCAATAGCATCGGGTATAATTTCCTTACCAAAATCCATTCCTGGATTTGCAATTAGAAGGTTACGCAATATGTTTTTTGAAAAAACATAAATCCCCATGGATGCCAAATAATGCCTTCCCTGTTTGTACAGACCTTCTGAGACTTCAGAAGTCCAATTTAACACTTCTTCTTTATCGGGTTTTTCGACAAAGGCTGTAATTTCGTTGGCTTCATTGGCTTTTAAAATACCAAATCCAGTAGCATCTTTGCCATTCACGGGTATGGTTGCAATGGTAACATCCCCACCATTGTCTACATGGAAATCAATAAGCTTTGAATAATCCATCTGATAAAGCTGATCGCCAGATAACACCAAAATGTAATCATAATCCACATTAAGCAGATGTTTCTGTGTACGTCGGACAGCATCGGCTGTTCCTTCAAACCAACGATCGCCTTCATTTGTCTGTTCCGCAGCCAGAATGTCAACAAAGCCCTTGCTAAAAATGCTAAAATTGTAAGAATTTTTAATGTGTGTGTTTAAAGAGGCTGAATTGAACTGCGTTAATACGAAGATCTTGTTATAGCCAGAATTCAAACAGTTCGAAATCGGTATATCTACCAAACGATATTTTCCAGCTATAGGAACTGCTGGTTTCGAACGTTGTTGTGTCAATGGGAAAAGGCGCGACCCTCGACCTCCTCCCAATACAAGGGAAACTACTTTGTGTATCATACCTCAATCCATTAATTGGTTATAAAATATTATCTTCAAGAATAAGGACCCTGATCAGGTTTACGCTTGGGATCCTTTAAATTCAGGCTTAAGAATCCTTATTAAATTAGGAATTTTCCTGATAAGAAGCAAATACCTATTTTGATTAATGATCCGTCTAACAATAAAAGTAATTCCCGAAAAACGAACAGCAACAGTCTTAACTTTAACCGATTAAAAGACGATGATTACAAGCCAGTATCTCCAATATATTTAATATCCAAATAAGCCACTAAATAGGAAAAGGCAGTAGATATAGCCAACAAGTAGTAGATTAACACCTATTTGCGGATATTTCTTTTGCGTATATAACCATATAATTTCTATAAAGGCATAAATCGACAGCGGTACCGCAAGACTGACTGTCATAAAATAGAGTAAATATCCGGCACCTAAACCATCATTTTGTTGCTTAAGGATCACATATGGGGCAATAAGTAGCAGGAAGGCGATACACACCACAGAAAACCGGATAAAAAAATGTCGTTTTAATTTTCTATCCCCTTTAAGAGGTCTATAAACAAATAGAGTTGAGCCCGTTAAATATATAGATAACAACAAATAACCGATATATTGATGCGCTTCCTCCAAACCGTTCCAATCTTGATTAGCGTAGGCAAGACCAACAATTAGAAATAAAACAATAAATAAGACTACTTTAATATAATTCATTTAAAACATCAGGGTATTGTCCCTGCTAAACTATTTGAACGCTATAAATTTTAATATCGTATGGCATCCAACCTAATTTCAATAACTCCCTGACCTACAACACATTTCCCCGCTAAAATCTGACAGCAAAGTTCATATCTTCAACAGCACGTTATTAAACCATGGATTTAGGAAATCTGCTTAGATCTGGATACCAGCCGCAAAAATAACTATTTAATCAAATAATTATGATCAACTACAAATAATAAAAGCATTCATTAAATTTCTTATATCGTCTAAAATTTTACTAAATCACGGTTATCCTTAATATCAAAATTGAACTTGTTTTGACGTAATATATAAGTAAATTGCCAACTGACATCGAATAAAAAGATTGATATGAATTCTTCACTGGATGGAAACTATTGGGATAATCGTTATAAAAACAAAGAAACGGGTTGGGATATTGGCTATCCAGCTCCTGCTATCGTGAGCTACGCTGAAGAATCCATTGTCAAAAATGCGTCTATTTTAATTCCCGGCTGTGGAAACGCCCATGAGGCGAAGGCTCTTCTCGGTAAAGGATTCAGTCAAATTACGTTACTTGATATTGCCCCGACCTTGGTTGAAAAAGTCAGCAAAGAATTCGCTGGTAACCCGCATATCCAAATTGTATGTCAAGATTTCTTTCAGCACCAGGGCCAATATGACTACATTATTGAACAGACCTTTTTTTGCGCCCTAAATCCTGCATTACGCAATCACTATGTACAGCAAATGCACACCCTGCTTAAGCCTAATGGTATCCTTACAGGATTATTATTTAAACGGGAATTCGCTCAACAGGGGCCTCCTTTCGGTGGAAATCAAGCGGAATATCAGCAGCTATTCGAATCTCAGTTTGACATTTTACAGTTGACAGATTCTACCAATAGCATTCCACAGAGACAAGGGAACGAACTATTTTTTGAACTACGGAAAAAATAGCAGCCTATACCCGAGGCATGACCTGATAGGTTGGATCTTCCATGATATTGACCACCACAATACCCGCGGCATTTTTCAACAAGGAGCGACAGTCCTCACTGAGATGCCAAAGCTCTATTTTCTTCCCTTGTGCAGCATAGCGCTCGGTAATTTTGTTAAGCGCATCCACAGCAGACATATCTGCGACCCGGCTTTCCTTAAAATCTAAAATAATTCGTTCGGGGTCTTCTAATACATCAAATTTATCCAAAAAATTAGCTGTGGAGCCGAAGAAAAGCGGGCCGTAGATTTCATAATGCTTAACACCGTCGGAATCCATATATTTTCTTGCCCGAATACGCTTTGCATTATCCCATGCAAATACAAGTGCAGCTATTACCACACCAATAAGCACCGCAAGCGCCAAATTATGGAGAACAACCGTAATTCCTGCGACAAGCATCCCAACAAAAATATCCGATTTCGGAAATTTATTGACAATACGTAAGCTCACCCATTGAAAAGTTCCGATCGCCACCATCATCATCACACCTACCAGCGCAGCCATTGGAATCTGCTCTATAAAGGGTGCTCCAACCAAAATAATCAAAAGGATTGTTATTGCACCAATAAACGAGGAGAGTCTTGTCCGCGCACCAGCGTTTAAATTAACGAGTGTTTGGGCCACCATGGCACATCCACCCATTCCCCCAAAGAAGCCATTGATTGTATTTGCTACACCTTGTGCCATGGATTCACGGTTCGCATTTCCTTTAGTCGCCGTAATTTCATCGACCATATTAAGTGTCAAAAGCGACTCCACAAGTCCCACTCCTGCCATCACCAAGGAATACGGAAAAATCAGCTGCAATGTTTCCCAATTCCAAGGAACCATAGGCACATGTAAATGCGGTAAAGTTCCACTGACAGACGCAATATCTACGACTTTCTTCGTTGGAATACCCAATAGCGATACTAAACCAAACACGATCAAAATGGCTACCAAAGAGGCGGGGACGGCCTTTGTGATACGTGGAAATCCGATCACAATCAGCATCGTCAACAAAGTCAGTCCACCCATGATGTACAAAGTCGTTCCCGACATCCATTCCATTCCCTGTCCGGTATTCACCTTAAATTGAACCACCTGAGCCATAAATATGATGATGGCCAATCCATTTAAAAAGCCATACATTACAGGCTGGGGAATTAAGCGCACAAATTTACCCCATTTAAAAAGTCCAACCAAAAATTGTAAGAGGCCTGCCAATACAACTGCCGCAAAAAGATAATCGATTCCATGGCTTGCTGCAAGTGCCATCAAAACTACCACTGTGGCTCCTGCACCGCCGGAGACCATTCCAGGCCTACCGCCCAGAACGGAAGTAACCAAACCCATTAAAAATGCAGCATAAAGCCCTGTCAATGGCGGCAGCCCAGCCAAGATCGCAAACGAAAGCGATTCTGGAATCATGGTCATCGCAACCGTTAATCCCGCAAACAATTCGTTTTTAAGATTAACCGATTTTATATTGAATATGTCAAAAGTGTTGTTCATTTCGAAATTACTTGAACGCGATAAAGTGCAGCAAAGGTACTAATCACACAAACACTTTTAGCCTATATTTGTTATTCATTACAAATTTTATCGCAAAACAGTATGTTCATTTCGATCAAAAAACGCATTATCCCACATCATTATAGCCTCTTTTTATTTGCCTGTTTGTTTCTTGTACAGCTAGGGTATGTTGGGAACGGTAGAGCCGCAGTCCTTCTAGATAGCGATTCGCTAAAGACTTCAGATAGCCTATTTCGATCGAAACCTGCCGAAAAATATTTGCTGCCCCACTACGGACAAGCCCAAGCATCGAACAAGCACCATATCAATGTCAAACAGACAGACAGCCTATTCGACTACCAAAAAAAGAATTTCTTAAGAGCGGGAATTGAATGGTTTTCCATCCAGGCCATTCCAGCCTCAGTCAATTACTTCATCCGAAAAGACCCTGTTTCCCATATTTCTTTTAAAAACTTTTTTAGCCATTTAAAGTTATCAGCCTGGACCTGGGACGACAATCTTTTTGCCACAAACCAAATGGCGCATCCTTATCACGGTCAGTTTTATTTCAATTCGTTCCGATCCAACAACTATAGTTTTCTGCAATCAACAGCGGCAACCGTTGCAGGTAGCTATATCTGGGAAACTGCAGGTGAAACAGAACCGCCTTCCATCAATGATATCATCAACACAAGCTTTGGCGGTACAATTTTAGGTGAAATGACCCATAGGCTATCGCATCATGTTCTCTCCCGTCCGAGTGTGAGCAAAGGGCAGCGCAATAAAAAAGAGCTATTGGCCATGCTGATCAATCCGATAAATGGACTCAACCGGCTTCTCGATGGACGATGGGGGGATAAGGTCAAAGGTGCCGTTATCGATAGTTCATTGGTGCACACCGAAGTTGAATTAGGGTTAAGACGCTTTGACGCCAAGGAACACGACATCTTAAATAAAGGAAAAAATGACATATATGCACGAATCAAATTGATTTATACCAACGATGATTTGGACAAAAAGAAACCATTTGATGACTTCTTCCTCAACCTCGAACTTGGATCAGACGACAGTTCCATCGTCAATGCGGTCAATGTCTATGCTTCGCTATATGGCAACCGTATTCTATCTAATTTAACAGGACGCCACCGTGGTATCGTGTCTGCTCATTTCGACTTCTTACGCAATGAAGCTTTTTACTATGGATCGCAGAGTATCAACTATAATGTCTTTTCCAATTTCAATATCGGAAGCCGTACCAAGCTGACAACGATTTTTGGTGGTGGCCCGGTGGTATTGGCCGCTGTACCCGATCCCTATCTCCATTTTGGTGAAAGCCGTACATATGACTATGGCCCCGGAGCGGATGTTCGGGCTTCAGCCACTTTGAGCACATTAAACCGCTTTAAATTTGGTGTAGACTATCGTGGGGGGTATTTTGTAACGATCAGTGGCAACAAGTCCCACCATTTTCTACATACGGCATCCACGAGCGCTTCCATGCGTATCTGGAAAAACTTTGGTGTGAACCTTTACTCCGGCTACTTCAGGTTGGAAGGTCATTACCGAGACCATAACAATGTAAATAAAGATTATCCGTTTGTCCGGATAGCACTCGCTTATAATTCTGAATACTAACTAACAAAAAAGGCTTAACATATCGAGTTAAGCCTTTTTTGTTAGTTAGTCCAATATTTCTTTAATGCCTCTTTCAATCGTGGATCGTAACCATAGATATCAGGATACGTAACAATTTTTCCGTCGTCATCCAACCAGGTTGTATAATAGTTGATATAAACTGGCATCTGGCGTTTTAGTGTTACCCAACGCGACTTCGATATCGAATCTGTCGTAATTTCCTTTGCAATTTTTTCGGCCTGCTTTTCATTATTAACAAGGTAAGATGCCAGATCAACAGGTTTTTCCACCCGCACACAGCCGTGGCTTACAGCGCGATTGCTTTGTCCAAACATTTGTTTTGCAGGTGTGTCGTGCAGATAAATAGAATATGGGTTCTCAAACAGAAACTTCACATTCCCTAATGAATTATCCGAACCGGGATTCTGTTTAAAACGGAAATTTTCGACAGAATCCGAATTCCAATTGACCGTTGCAGGATCCACTTGTTTACCTTTGTAATAAGCAACCATATTGCGCGATGCCAAATAGTTTGGATTATTTCGGACACTTGCCAACAACTCTTTTTTAACGATACTATTTGGGATGTTCCATACAGGATTCACTTGCATGGCATCCAACATGCCCTGCATAACCGGAGTTTCATGGTTCTCGCCTTTTCGTGTATAGGCAGGATTTTCTGTTTCACCCACACATACATTCATCAATTGGCTTGTCTTTCCGTCTTCCATAATATGCAGCCGTTGTTCAGGGATATTTACAAAGACATATTTTTCTGGAAAATCCTCTCCCATCCAACGCAATTTTTCCAATACCATTAGAACCTGGCTCCGTTGCGCACTAGATAGATTTCCGTTTTGCAGCAGATCCTGAAATTTACCATAGTATTGGTTTTTAGGTTGGATATCTGTCAAAACAGCTCCAATTTTCACACTGTCCAACAAGTGTACAACTTTACTATAGTTCATACGCTTTTGAGGGACAAAATATCGTCCATAAAGACGCTTAGGATTAACAACACCATATTTTAGGCTGCTTACATAAGCTACAAGCCCATCAGTACTCAATAAGTCAAGCTTCGCCAATAAGGGATAAACTTCGGCAACATCTTTGCTTTTCAGTTTTCGAAGCGAAGATAATGTTTCCTTAATCGCAGTTGTATGGAAATAACTAGCTCGAATACCATGCGCATCACTCCGCTCAAAATAAGTTAACATGGTGTCAATACTACCATCAAAGAGGTGTTCGGCAATTAAAGTCATCCCTTCAGTAGAATCAGATAATTCCTTCATCCAGCTTGGATTAACCAGTTGGGATTTTTCTTTGCCATACACTTCATGGAAAACTTTTACATAAGCTGCTGTGTCAAAATCCTTATAGGACTTATTTTCAAACCCCTTCGCCAAAACGTCGCCATAAGTCGGAGGATTATCCTTACAAGAAAAAAATACTACTGAAACAAATGAAATAAAAACTAAAAATCGTAACATATTACAAATCGTGAAAAAGAAATGGCTTCGCAATAATGAAGCCATTTTCTGAGGACAAAGATAAATAATTCTTATTGTCTAAAGAATCTTACCTGTCATTGAATCACTACAGAATCAATCACTGTATTTTTTTAGGAAATCTTCGAGCAATTCCACCATCTCGGTATTCCCCAAAAATGCCGCAGAACGCTGATGTAAAGTTTTGGGTTCAATAGTTAAAATACGTTGGGATCCATTGGAAGCTTTGCCTCCAGCTTGTTCGATGATAAAGGCAATAGGGTTACATTCATACATCAATCTAAGTTTCCCATTGGGGTGAGCAGAAGTCGTTGGATAAAGAAATATTCCACCCTTGAGTAGATTGCGGTGAATATCGGCCACCATTGAACCAATATAGCGCGACGCATACGGACGTTGTGTTGCACTATCTTCCATTTGGCAATATTTGATATATTGCTTGACGCCGTTTGGAAATTTGGAATAATTTCCCTCGTTAATCGAATAAATTTGGCCCGAAGCCGGAATTTTCATATCAGGATGAGATAAACAAAATTCACCGATAGAAGGGTCCAATGTGAAGCCATTTACTCCCTTTCCCGTCGTGTATACCAACATTGTTGAACTTCCGTAGATCACATAACCAGCGGCGACCTGTTTCGTGCCATGCTGTAAAATATCATTGCTGTTACAAGAGACACCTGTATCAGAAATTCGTCGATAAATGGAAAAAATCGTTCCTACAGATACGTTGACATCGATATTGCTTGAACCGTCCAATGGGTCAATACAGACAATATATTTGGCGTTTTTGGAAACCCCTGATTGGATATAAACCGGATTTTCATGTTCTTCAGACGCGACCACACAGCACTCGCCTCCACTTTGAAGCGCTTTAATAAACTGTTCATCAGCGTAAACATCCAGTTTCTTTTGTCCCTCCCCCTGCACATTGACCTGTCCTGCGTCGCCTAAAATATCAACTAATCCGGCCTTATTAACCTCCCTATTTACAATCTTTGCCGCGATTCCAATATCGCGTAATAGACGGGAGAGCTCCCCTTTGGCATACGGAAAATCGGCCTGTTTTTCAATGATAAATTGACCTAGTGTAGTTATACCACTCATAATGTTGTTTTATTGGATATTTGTTGCACAAAGCTAAAAAAGTTAAACAAACTTTAGCAAATACATCCTTCTCATATTTAGCATTTTAGCAAACTAAATACGCAATCGATTGCGCCAAATTTTAAAAACTATTCTTTGCTAAAACGATTATTAGCTATTAAAAAAATAATAAAAGCCTAAAAGCACTGGATAAATTTCAAATAACAACTAGGAGAAAAAAAACAAAAAATGCTAAGTATTTGGTAATTTTGGCTAAATATTTTGATACAATGCAACAACTTTTACAACTTATCGAAAAGGAAAAATTAGGCAATCAGCTGGCAAAACAACACACCTTGATCATCGACGATAAACAGGTCGTTCATGGCGCCCTATTCATCATAAAAACTGCTCGAAAAACATTTAAGCTGATGATCCCTGCTCCTTTTCACGAAGAAATCCTGAAAAATAACGTAACGGTCAGTACCTTGATCAAACACCCGCAAGTGATGCTTTTATCTTAATTTCAGAGATATCCACGTTCCTGCTTATCCCATAAGCAAACAAAATGGGCCGCGATTTTGTTTATCATAGCGTGATTTGGGTAGAATTCTTTTGACATCACTTTCCGTCATCTAAAGGTGATAAAACCAGTTCTGTCGACACGATAGACGCCTACCGAAAAGACAGATTATTAAGGGGAAATTTTACAAGAAATTCTGATAATAGTGTAAAATTCCTTCCAATATAACCTTTAGCTTTATTCAACAAAGACAACGCTATGCAACACCACTATAAACTTTCTGGCATGTCCTGCGATGGATGTAGAACAACGATCGAACAGAAATTGAACGAGCTCCCTGGAGTACATGCCACTGTCACTCTGGATCCACCTGCCATGACAATAGCCGCTCAGCACCATATTCCGCTACAACAATTACAGGAAATAATATCCACATTGGGGCCATATCAGGTCAGCGAATCAGATGAGCATCCTATTGATACACCATCCGGTCTATCCTTGGCGGAGCAAACAGCTGATAAATACGGCTGTCCTATGCATTGCGAAGGCGACAAGCTTTATGACTCACCAGGAAACTGCCCTGTATGTGGGATGCATTTGGTGAAACACGATTCAGCCTCACACAGCGATCGAGAACATCAACATGACCCGCCCATTCAGTCAAATACAGCAGTTCCTTCACCCCATAGTCACGTCAACAACCATCATAATACTACGCATCAATCAAAGACAGCATCTCTAGCCGACAACGCACATGGTAATACGTCTGCTGATAAATACTATTGCCCTATGCATTGTGAGGGCGACAAGCTTTATGACTCACCAGGAAACTGCCCTGTATGTGGCATGAACCTGGAAAAAGTCCCCATGTTAAAGACAGACCTTCAATATACCTGCCCCATGCATCCGGAGATTGTGCAAGATCATCCGGGAAATTGTCCCTTATGCGGCATGGACCTGGTCCCTATAGCCAATGGGAATGATGAGGCCGACGATCATACCTTTCGTGATTTACGCATGAAATTATGGGTCTCTATCTTATTTACAGTCCCGATATTTATACTTTCCATGGGCGAAATGCTTCCGGGTAATCCAATAGGTAAAATCATTCCGCCCAGCTGGTCTGGATGGATACAACTGGTTTTATCCATACCCGTCGTTTTTTATACCTGCTGGTCTTTTTTTCAACGGGGTTGGGTATCTTTCAAAACCTGGCGGCTTAATATGTTTAGTCTGATTGCACTTGGTGCTGGAGCTGCGTTTGTCTATAGTTTGGTTGGCCTATTTTTTCCGCAGATCTTTCCTGCAGAATTAAAAAATCATCATGGCTACATTGCGCTTTACTTCGAGTCCGTTACCGTCATTCTAACACTGGTATTATTAGGCCAAGTCATGGAAGCTAAAGCACATTCCAAAACCAATTCAGCAATCAAAGAACTGATCAAGCTGAGTCCTTCCGAAGCTACGCGCGTAGAAAATGGAGTAGATAAAAAAATAGGCATAGATCAAATTCAACTTGGTGATATACTCAAAGTAAAACCTGGCGACAAAATTCCTGTAGACGGCCAGATTACAGATGGCAACAGCAGCATTGACGAATCTATGCTGACTGGCGAACCTATTCCAGTGGAAAAACAAACGGGCGATCATGTCAGTTCCGGAACAATCAATGGCGACCGAAGCTTCCTCATGAAAGCCGAGCGCATTGGTTCAGATACACTCCTGGCTCAGATTATTCAAATGGTCAACGATGCAAGCAGAAGCAAGGCACCCATTCAGCGATTAACAGATAAAGTCTCCGAGATATTTGTTCCGATTGTCATTATCATAGCAATTTTGACATTTTTTACCTGGTGGCTTTGGGCTCCTTCTGCTTCTTTAGCATTCGGTTTTGCCAATGCACTTGCCGTACTTATTGTTGCTTGCCCTTGTGCACTGGGGCTCGCTACACCGATGTCCGTGATGGTTGGCGTCGGCAAAGGGGCCAAACATGGCATCCTCATCAAAGATGCTGGCGCACTCGAGAAAATGAATCAGGTCGATGTGGTTCTAACAGACAAAACAGGTACCATCACCGAAGGAAAACCCACCGTTGATGATATTCAGCCGAACTCGTCCAGCAGCAAAGACGAGATATTGTCATTGGCCGCCGCTTTAAATGCCAATAGTACACATCCTTTGGGTCATGCTATTATCGAAAGAGCAAAAAAAGAAAATAGTAAAACGGACCTTGCAGTTTCCGATTTTGAAAATGTTGCCGGGCAAGGAATCAAGGGAAACATAGTTGGAAATAGCATAGCACTGGGCAATCAATTGTTGATGGAGTCTATCGGCATAACAATCCCTCATGACATCAAGCGAATGGCCGAAGATGCGCAATCGAAGGGAAAAACGGTGTCCTTCCTTGCAAAAGAGAATAACTTATTGGGATACTTTAGTATATCAGATCAAATAAAGGCTTCTTCGAAGCGGGCAATTCAATACCTCCTACAGCATCATGTCGATGTGGTTATGCTGACAGGGGACAATATCCATACGGCGAGAGCTGTCGCCGAACAAGTCGGCATCAAGCATTTCAAGGCCAATGCCCTGCCCAAAGACAAGTTGCAGGAAATTCACGCATTGCAGCAAAAAGGTCATGTAGTCGCCATGGCCGGCGATGGGATCAATGACGCCCCTGCCCTTGCGCAGGCAGATATTGGCATTGCCATGGGCACCGGCACAGATGTCGCGATACAAAGTGCTTCACTAACTTTATTGAAAGGAGATCTTACTGGAATTGCCAAGGCAAAAGTACTGAGTCACAAACTCATTCGTAATATTAAGGAAAACCTAAGTTTTGCCTTTATCTATAATATACTTGGCATTCCATTAGCGGCCGGACTATTATATCCATCTTTTGGAATTCTACTGTCACCGATGATTGCTGCCGCTGCAATGAGTTTCAGTTCAGTTTCAGTTATCTTAAATTCCCTACGCTTAAATCGTGCAAAGATCAACATCGATTAAAAACAGATATTCCCTATATTCGCTGTTATAATAACGACATATAGTTTATAGGAACATGCGTAATATCTTTTTAATCTTCATAACAGTTATCATCACAGTTGTCTGTGTTAAGAATCCGCAGTCGGTCCAGCTCAATTTTCTCGGGGCAACACAGATCGCACTATGGAAGCTGCTATTGGCCTTTTTTATTGCCGGGATCGCATTTATATCTCTCCTAAAAATCGGTAAAAAGAAACAGCAGGTGTATGAACAGGAAGATTTGGACGAATCGGGCGAAGAAAACAACGACCGGAAATCCCAATTATCGGATGAAGACCGGGAATTCCTCTCCTAAAAGAAAAAATAAATCACTAAAAATGAAGCCCTAAAGAGCTAGAACGCATTTTTATCACACAAATACTTGCGAGAAATAGGGATTAACCCTATCTTTGCATCACTTCAAACAAGGAACGGTAGTTCAAAAGAAAGAAGTAAGATTCCGTAGCTCAGCTGGTAGAGCAATACACTTTTAATGTATGGGTCCTGGGTTCGAATCCCAGCGGGATCACAAGAGAAAAGCTAATCGCAAGATTAGCTTTTCTTTTTTTAACCGGATTCAATTTAGAGAGAAGTGCTAACCGGGGATCAAGCAGAATTCTTGGGGGAATACTAAAAATTTCCTAGTTTAGCCACTTTAATACATATAACATTGCAAGAGGCCGAACGTAAATTACTATCCCTGTTGATGCCCGAAGGGCTTTTAGA